>Ga0126342_10001452_pt1 | contig 33400 bp, 28 predicted proteins | sample Cyp1metagenome_FD_92528 | JGI IMG/M metagenome (GOLD analysis project Ga0126342, IMG submission 92528) | Coral microbial communities from Lord Howe Island, Old Settlement Bay, Australia - Cyphastrea 1 metagenome | ecosystem: Host-associated > Invertebrates > Cnidaria > Coral ...
GAGTAATGATAAAGATGAGATAAAAATGTTGGTAATAAACAAGATGCAGCCCACGAACCCGAATGCTCACACGTATGTTAATGGTACAGATGTCAAAACACATGGATATGCAGTCACGCACAACACTTTTCTGCCATAGTTTACTGGAACAGTCTTGTACATATTTCCCCTGTTACCAGTCTGCAGTGTGGAGTGGAAAGTGTAGAGTGTGGAGTGTGGAGTGTAAAGCAAGGAGTGTGGAGTGTAAAGTGTGGTGGGGAGTGTAGAGCGTGTAAAGTGTGGAATGCGGAGTGTAAAGTGTAGAGTGTGGAGATTTGTGTAGAGTGTGGAGTGTGGAGTGTAGCGTCTGGAGTGTGGAGTGTAGAGTGTAGAGTGTGGAGTATGGAGTGAGTAGTGTAAAGTGCAAAGTGTGGAGTGTGGAGTGTAAAGTGAGGAGTGTGGAGTGTGGAGTGAGGAGCGTGGAGTTTGTAAATTGTAGAGTGTGGAAGTAAGCAGAACTTTCCACAAACCTGTGAACCGTGGCCACAAACTTACACATCCCCCAACCACTCATGCCAAGCACCTGGGCCACAGCCCAAAGATGGCCTAACATAGCCCCAAGATGGCCACACAATGACATACTGTAGCCCCAAGATGGCCCAACATAGCTCCGAGATGGCCCACAAGATTGTTCCCCCACAACCACCGCAACCACCGCAACAACAACAACAACAGCAGCAACAACAACAACAGCAGCAGCAACAACAACAACAAGACGAAGAACAAGCACAAAAATGCGACAAAAAGATGTGTGGCAAGATGGCTATAAGATGCTATAAGCTGCGGTATGACAAGAACATCACACTGTGCTCTGCACCTGTGCGCACGCGCAGGGCGCAGAGCACATGAACAACACCAACGCTCACACTACTATACATAACCCTTATGGCATCGCCGGTGTGCGAAGCTCTGCAATATATAGGTATCCCCATGTCTGTGTACATATCTAACAATGGAATAGCCCCCAAACAATCCAGTGTATTATTGTTTTTGTTTTTGTTGAAACTCATTTAGGTTCGTCTGAAAATAGGGTATCCTCCAAAGGTCAGGGTAGCCTCCAAATGTCATAGTTTATCATCGTTTTCGACATCAAAATAGCCATGTGGGGCGTGGGAGGTACATCTCATTATCAGACACACCCAAATATCATATTGAGTTGGTTTGGTATATCATATCCCAATAAAGTCAGAAAAAAACACAATTTTCTGAACCATTTTCCCAAGTTAAAGCACCATGTTTCCTACTTAAGTCACCAAATTTTGCCTACTTAAGTCAGTATTTTTCCTGGTTACATCACCCATTTTTCCCTTAGAAAAAAGGGCAAAATGCCATCCTTTTCCTCGCCTCATGACGCCGGCGAGGAGACCACGGCGGAAGGTGCTGACACACTCGTAGTGGAGAGAGGTGCCAATGCCGAACCAGAAGACCTCTGCAACTTGAGAAGTTCACCCCGATTCTAAACAGAACTTCTCAACAAAAACCCACAATTTGGATGCCCCAATGGTGCCGATGTCCCAATTTAGTCAGGCTGATCCCATTTAGTCAGCTAGTGAAATGATTACACTTCCCATTGAGTTGCTATGATGTATTATAAATAGCCTCTGGCTATTGAACATAGCGAAAATGGTCCATTGATAGAGGATAAACATTAATTTATGTATGATGATTTAGCTATCCAAAATGGTGATTTTCCAGTTCGCTACGTTGAATAACCAAACGGTAAGAATCTACTTGGGTTGATATGGATCATATATAGTTGATGAATATTATGTAGTATATATAGTTGAATATAGTTTATATTGCTATATGGATCATATACCATACAGAAATACGGATACCCCAAATGGATAGTTGGAGAAGTATCAGGTAACTATCAGTTGGAGCAATATAGTTAATATAGTTACCACAACTCACCAACATATCAGGTAGAAATAAGCAAGCAACTATATAGGTAATTATTTTGGATGGAAGAAATCCTGGACCGTTTCGGAACTCATCCAGGCTGGATTGAATTTTCACTGCAAATCCAGGGATCATAATGCCCTGATGCCCTGCAACTGTATTTTCCATTGTAGTAATTAGTGCTTGGGGGGTAAATATACATACATATATATATTATATGATAAAATAGTAGTAACTTATAGATTCAACTAAATGCGATATGATATATTATACACGGTAATACTTATGATATTGTAGATCATTGTAGATTGTATGTTCTAATTACTTGTAAACTTGGGAAGTTGAGAGAAATTTGGTGATTTAAAACTACACAGACCCTCCAAGTACCCATAGAAATTGGTAAAAGTATGTTTAAAAATGTTAAACAGTACTAAATTATGGGGTAACCTACTGATTTTTAGGGGTACCACAGAGGGTCTAGGAGGTTTAAGATATTTACAGAAATCTATATAATGGAGTAAAATGATGCAACGGTACAATAGATCCCCTCATTATAAAGGCATAAGCACGAGTTCAATGGGTTCGAACCATTGGTCGCATAGCCAACGGATCTTCCAAAGTCAAAATCATGGAATGGGTATACTTTCCAAAAATGGTGTGTTTGTGGGATGCACACAATAGCTGATACAATTAGCCGTTCTTGTGCTCAGAATCATTGTAATCATCTGAGAATTTGTACAGCAACCTAAAACGGATAGCTAGTCACATCCCTAATCGACCTCTCTGGCGCGTTTTTTCAATGTTTTTCCATATTCTCTGGTGGTTTTGCCATGCATTTTGAAGTCCTACAGTTTCTCTTAGCAAAGTCCTCTCAGATTTCTAGCCTAACTCTATTTTTTCTTTATTTTTTAACATTGTTGCGAGTTGATTTCATTCTACACTGCCTCCATGACCTAAGACTAAGCCTACCATCCCCAGCCCTCGGAGGTTTCGGAGCGGCACCAGTGGCCACGCCATCATCTTCCGGCCGCTGTTCGCCAGCCAGAGCCCCAGCACTGCCAGAGCCCGTCGCAGGTGAAGTGCTGCTGGAGCTGGAAGGAGGTGGAGAAGCAGCAAAAAAACCATCCTGAGGTGCTGGATCCGGTCCCTGACACAGCTGGGGACAAATTGCGTAGGTCTTTTATCATATTTTATATATGGCATCTATGGCATCATTCATGGAGACTCTAGACCAACTTATAAGGGTCAAGCAATTTTCTTGTGGGCACTGTGAATTCTTAGTTGCAGCTGTCTATGGGCATGCCTTTTAAAGGCGTGGCTTCTTCAGCTGCAAAACCAATGGTTTGGTAATTGGATCATACACCTGTAGAAAGGGGTCACCCAGTTCTGATCAGTTGTGTTTGTTGGTTTACAATCACATCCAACTAGTTCGATATATATATATATATATACATAATATCACCATATATCACCCATAGACCCAGTCGTTAGCCTAGTAATTATCCAACTTACCCATGTAGAAGATGGGCCCTTTGTGCAATATATAGAGGGAGCTGGGTTCCTGAAATTCCCAGATTTTGGACAGACACGGGGGTCTGCCTCAAAATCATCGATGAAAATGTGTCAGTGACCTGCGGTTTTTTTTGCCATTTATGGGAAAACTCAACTGTTACCAAAAACCAAAATCCCATTAAATATCCCAATAATATCCCATGCATTGCCATGTTTATCATTAAAGAAGTACAGCCCAAGTTCTTTAATTCATAGAATTGGATGATGGGAAAATTTACAGGAAAGCCCTATATTTGATGGTAAAAACCATGGTTTCCTGTAGATTTTCCCTTAAACCAATCCATTGATTAATGATAAAACCACATGCATCATGTCAGGTTGTCATCCTTTTCTGGCTGATTGATACAGTAGTTCCTCATGATCTGAAGCTGGTCTGCGATCCTGCAGTGGAAAAAACTCACCATGATGGGACCTTTTTTGAGAATAAAAACTGGCAATCTACCCTCTGGTAAACTAACATAACTATGGAACATCACCATTTTCAATGGGTAAATCCACTATAAATATCTATAAATCACCATTTTTCAATAGCTATGTTAAATTACCAGAGGGGTAAACTATAGATGAAGCAATGATTCCTTATCAGGGCGTTGTCCCAAAGATGAAGCAACTCACCAATCTTTATGTTCCCACTACTATTGTGAGTAATTTTTCACTCACTATTGCGCCACTCAAATGATCAATTATTTTCTTGGAACGTGTCATGATCATTCATGATCACCCACAAACATGCTGGAAAAAATGAGCGGGATAGGTACATATGATGTACGTATTTTACGACGATTCTCCCACTATTCTCCCAGCAAACAGCACCGGCCTGGAAAAGGGTGCCTTTTCCAGGATGGAGTTCTTGATCTCCTTGTCTCGCATGTGCCAAAGAAAAAAACCCTCTGGAAGACTAACCTAGCTATGGAAGATCCACCATGCTATTCAGTTCGGTAAATCATCGAACTCGTTGGGCCGTTTTCACATGTTCAATTGTCCAAATTATCCGATGGTAAACGTTAACTAGCATAACTATGGAACATCATCATGCTATGTATTCATGGGTAGTCATCCACTATTTCGACTGGGCCATGTTCAAGTTCGCAAACTGTGAATGTTTGTTTACCAGAGGGTATTCGATAGGCAACTATGGCAAAATAGCAGTAAAAAAACGCCCTGGTCTACGTATCAATCTTTCCTTTGTAGCCAACATCGATACCTCTTCCTGCCCAAAACTTATGGGCAAAATCTCAGATCAACTTCCCCCACCGTTCACAATCCTGATGAATCAGTTGACAATAACTTGTTGGTGGTGCAATAACCATCTTAAAAAATATGAGTTAGTCAGTTGGGAAAATTATTCTCAATATATTATGGAAAAATAATCCAAATGTTCCAAACCACCAACCAGAGTAATTGGAATACGGATGAATATGGTCTTGCAACCAATTATAGTAATTATAATTTAACTTCTGGTCAAACCAATTGGTTTGCACCATCTACTAAATGCACCATATTGCACCATGGTGCGCATGCTCCTTGCAGGGTAACCTGAAACATGATGCAACTGTACAAGGAGTTGAACAGCGCATGCGTTGCCACAAAACTTACATCAAAATGGTAATCTTGACCATCTCTGGATACCGTACCGGTAGTGGTGTCTGTGAATCCCGATCATTTAAACCGCTGAAGGTTTACCCTCTGGTAAATTAACATTGCTATTGAAAATTGCCATAGAAATAGTTGATTTACCCATTAAAAATGGTGATTTTCCATAGTTATGTTAGTTTACCAGAGGGTAAGCCAGAGTATGGGTACGCACCAAAGAAGTTCTCCACTTCGGGGATTGACATTTTCCAAGGGCATGGATCAATCTGCACGCGAGTGGGCAAACACTTTGCTGCATATCAGCATATCCAACACCCAATACGATCTACCAAATTTGGAAGGTTTTTGAATTACCCTCTGGTTATTTAACATAGCCATGGTATAGATGGCCCATTTATAGATGGTTTACCTATTACAAATGGTGATTTTCCAATAACCAGATGGTATAAACCAAATGGTAATATTGCAAACATATCTACCACATAGCTTGATAGCTCCGATAACTCCCATCTATTCCCACAAATATCGCCAATAGCACACACCACATGGATCACACGATACCCTTCTTTTTTGTCAAACATGGTTTGCTGGAGAATGGCCCATTTACAGAGGATTTTCATTGAAATGCCTGCTTCGTTCGGTGATTTCCCAGTTAACCATGTTTAATGACACCGGAAGGTACTTGGATGTGCATCCCATTTGTCAATGGGATTTTCAGGATCCTAAAATGGAGGTACTGTACCATATAAGGCCATATTTTCTGGGGATATTCTCTTACATAGGCCTTATGTAGGCCTTATATATGGTAGGTAGCTCCAATCAATCGGTTCCTGAAATTCCCATTGAATTTAGTATACGTGAATTTTTTTTCGCCATCAACTGGGGAGATCACATGCTGAATTTGTGAGCGTGTTTTTGGTCATAAACCAGTTACCCTCTGGCAATTTAACATAGCTATTGAAAATGACCATTTATACTGGATTTTCCCATTAAAAATGGTGATTTTCCATAGTTTTTTGTATGTTTACCAGAGGGTACCTGGGATGCAGCCCCGAGTATCCTTTCTGTGGGCGATCTTAGTTGTCAATGGGACGACATCTGCCGGTGACCATCTGCAACCAGGGCTCCGAGAAGTGGGCCAAAGCCAGCCATGCATATGCCATACCTTGGCACTGCACGCATTGACGAAAGGAAACAGGAGTTGCAGGGAATACACGGAGATTAAATGATTAAAATTTGAGAAATTGTTTAATGGAATAATCAATGAGATTAATGGCTAGCAAACATAAATGATGATTAATTTGTTTACCCTCTGGGCAATCACCATGTTTGATATGTAAATCTTGGAACCAAATGGCCGTTTTCCATAGCAAACTCTTAAACCACCAGGTTGAGCTTGAACTGAAGGTTGCTGGTGATGAAACGCGGACTCAACAAGTTTTGGGGCACTGATTGTCTTGGAAAACACTTACCTCACTTGATGTGCTTCTTTCGTCTTTTACCCTCCAGTAAACATACATAGATATTTGCCACGAAATATATCCAGTATCATACCCAGCTTCTCCAATAAAGTTGACAGCCAGCAACAAAACACCCAAAAAATACCAGAAAGAGTCGCCTGGTTTTTGGTTATCATATATGATACCAAGATACCAAAACGCACCAAGATACTCAAGGGCCCCAGCCATCGCACTTTTTCGCGTTGCCGCCCACGGAAGACTCGTACCTGGCAACGGTCGCCAACGGTCATTGGGGTTCTCACCTCTCCGGGATGATCTCCAACACCCGTCCAAAAGATAATGTCATTTACAAACCATGAAACTGTGGTTAATAATGGATAATATGTGGTTAATATATGGTTAATATATGGTTAATGATGGTTAATGATGGTGAATAATCATCTGGTTGGTGGTTGACCTACCCCCTCTGAAAAATGATGGAGTTCGTCAGTTGGGATGATGACATGACCCCAATCTGATGGAAAAAATAATCCAAATGTTCCAAACCACCAACCAGATACACTGTATATGATATGATATGATATGAACCGTATCATCAACATATGCATAATTTATTAATTATGAGATACAAATTGCATATGATTCTGTATGTAAAAGCATCATGTCTGGTACCGTTTCAGCCACTGTGGCCCAAGGTACTATCAACATCTCGCCACACAGGGCCACAAGAAATGCGAAGATGGCCAGAGTGCCGTGCTGACCTGGGAAATCGGCGCCGGAAACCATGGGGGTTTAATCTTTTCCGTTCATAAAAACCATGGCTTAGGAGGGAATTTCCACATACTGACCATAGAAATGGGGTGTTTACCATCAATCCTTTGTGGCTTTCAACGGTATCAATGTTCCAAGTTTGGGATGAATTGGGAACAATAACGAGGCAAAGGGCCAAAGAATGAGGCGATGATTACGATTGTTTTCCAGAATATTGGGATGTTTGCCATATCTTAATCAACTTAAATCTGTTCCAAAGATGACGAATTCTCATGATGTCAGCCGCGGGGCCACCAAGTAAATCTGAAGGTGCTAAAATAGCTACAAGTTACCAGCCATTTTATGGGTAGTTGAAGGAACCAAACACATGTATCCAACCGATTTCTGTGAATATGGATGTGTAAATAGATGCAATTAGTCAGTTTTAAACCCTGAATCTGGCAATTTTTCAACGGCAAAGCATGAGATTCGCACTGCAACCATCCAAAACAATGTCCAACCTAAAGATCATAATTCACACGTGACGATGAGCACAGCATCAGTCACAGAATGGCTTGGAAAACATGCCCACATCACTGGGGCGGTGGCACCAGGCTCTTTAGGCTCTTTCCCCAATGTGTGACTCGTTCTGGTATACCATAGCGGTTCTATAGAAAATCACAGTAGATCATTCAGTGCTTTATGTTCATAATATGGTGTAATTCTACATATTCAGATCATATTCACAATATTTCACAATGTATTATGGATCAAAATGGTTGTATAATGTTGTATACATCCCCCACTTTGGAGGATTTTGACCAGACCAACTGGTTTGTGAATCGAGCCGCGACAGGTCAAGGACAGTCGTAGAGCGTCAGCGACGGCGTCAGCGGGTCTCGCTTCGTCGGCCAGCTGTGTCTGGCGCCACCAAGGACGGGGTGAACTGGAAATAGGACTTGGGCAGTTCCACTAGTGACCAAGCTGTACTTATCTGTACAATAACATATAACAACAGTAATATAACTTGGGCGTATTTGCAATTTCCATGTATTTTTTCTTACATAATCTATATAATGACCATAGTTGTAGGCATTTTAGCCCAACTTCTACTTCTATAGAAGCCACTATCATGGAGTTATAGAATACTTTTCACCCCAGCACCACCAAGTAGGCCCACTTCCACGGATCAATGGCTTTGTCTGAACATAATGATGGTTGATGATGGTTGATGGTTGATGATCATGTTCCCCTAAATTATATATTTTATAGCAACGTGTGGGTGTAAACTTTCATAATTCAAGGAAATCAGGGAATTACCGCGGTTAAATAAGCTTTCGGACTTTAAGATATTGGCAGACCAATTCTTTCGGATTGCAATCCAGTTTGAAAGGGTGGGGGGACTCCCGATTGGCACAGCCATCTCTGGTTCAACAGTGGGGAGCCGCTCCGTTCAGATTGCTTTCTTTCTTCGAGGGTTCAACTCTGAAAAACCGGGTCCGTGGATTCCGAAGGTGTGATGATTCATGCCTTGAAAATGGTGTTATTTCCCATCTGGAATCCATTGAACTAGCTCTGGTTGGTGGTTGACCAACCAACCCCTCTGAAAAATGATGGAGTGAAAGTCAGTTGGGATGATGACATGACCCCAAGATATGGAAACATAATCCAGCCATGTTCCAAACCACCAACCAGAGCTTTTTGGAATGGTCCTGTTTCTGGGAATCCTTGATCAAGATAATCCCGAGTAAGCAAGGGATGTCTATTCTCAAATGATGGTTTTTATAGATCTCAAAAAGCAATAGGATGCAGTGATAGCAATTCCTTCAAGGTTTGCTGATCCGGAATCACTGCCTCTAACCCAGCTGCTTGAGAAACGCGCATCCCAGGAGTCGGAGTTTTTTCTTGGCACCATCATCCCATTTGTTGGAAAGAACATGACACATGCTGAAAAATCACCAATTGGATTACAATTAACTATTAACTATGTTAACTAAATAGGATAATAGTTAATAGTTAATAGTTAATTATCACTATTTGTTGATGTGATCGTCAACACCCGATTACAGTCTATCTCTTCAATTTTTGCTAGTTGAACCAACAAATAATCATGCATGCGCTGGTGATATTGCTGTTCTTGCTGAGCACTTGGGCGTGCAGTTGGCTTAAACTAAGAGTATAACTATGGGATTCAAAAAAAAACAGCCAAACCTATAAGTTGCGATACAACACCAGCAACTATGGTGAAATATACCTACAATTTTAATTATGGTGATATATATATATATATATTATATATATACATATAATGAGCCACGAGAATTCTGGTTCCACTGCCGAGCCAAGGAGGACTGGTAAATTTCCATGGTTCATCTAACCGTTGACCCACATCCCTACGCACCTTGAGGGTTCTCAAGTCCGTCTTGCCGTTCTCGTTGCGGGGCAGCTTGGGCAGCATTTTCACGCAGCTCTGCCTGGGGACGGACGAAAAAAAGGGGGAATTTCAATGCAAAATGATGGAATTCACCATGAAAAATGCTAATTTCATGGGATTTCAATGGGGGATTTACAGTAGTTGGGCCATGATCTATCTGTACCTTCTGGTACATTAGAGGATTTATATAACCAGATATAGCAATAACCAACAGATTGCTGGTGATTTTGCTCAGAAGACTTCGGATTTAATCACAAAACATGTTCCAAACAGCAACAACGATGGAGTATTTACCCTCTGGGGATGTTGTTTTCTCACATGCAAAAGCGTCTGGCTTGAGCCGCCCCTACTTGTGGCTTCAGTTGGGCTTATCAATTGGTATAAGTCTCGTTTTTTTACCTCCATAAGTTGAGATATGGGCCCCTACAACTATATAGGATCTATATCATTCTATATCGATCTATCTATCTATCTATCTATCTATCTATCTCTCTATCTCTCTGTATATATATATATATCACTTACTATCTCACGGAATTAACGGAAAAAAAACGAGTACGACCTGACAAAACCCAGCTGCCACGGCATCATCTGCCGCACGTGTCGTAAATTCTCCATGCAGCGCAGCAGATCTGCTGCACGGTAACAGTCCGGCACCAGGAAACTGTGGATACATCCTGGAACTGGTTGGACACTTGTGGGTGCAGTTGAGGTTTAAAATGAGTATAATTATGGTTTTATATCTATATTGTATTATATTGTATTATATTGTATTGTAGTGTATTATATTGTATTATATTGTATTATATACGTATATATATATATATCCACTTAAAACTGGAACTGCACTTCTAAGTAGGTAACTAGACGCCGTTCAACCATACATAATATGTATATTGTATTATATTGTATTATATTGTACTATATTGTATTATATTGTATTATATTGTATTAAATTGTATTATATTGTATTATATTGTATTGTATTGTATTATATTGTATTATATTATATAGTATTATATTGTATTATATTGTATTATATTGATTGTATTATATTATATAGTATTATATAGTATTATATTGTATTGAAATATATTATATTATATTATGTTATATTATATTATATTAAATTATATTGTATAATGTTGTATTATAATGTATTATAGTGTATTATATTGTATTGTATTAAATTAAAGTTTATTATATTGTATTATATATATAGATTGTATTGTATTATATTGTATTGTATTGTATTATATTGTATTGTAATGTATTATATGATATTGTATTGTATTGTTTTGTATTGTATTATATTATTATATATTATATAGTATGCAGTTTAAATTATATATTATATATTAAACATATTAAATTATATACGTACATATATCCACTTATAACTGTAACTGCACTTCTAAGTAGGTAACTAGACGTCCTTCACCCATACATAATATCCATATTGTTTTAGATTGTATATCATCATAGAAAAACATGGTACTAGTGCAACAACGGGTATCTTAGTATCTTCCCACTGCTCATCTGAAGGTCACCTTTCGGCCCTCTTTGGGTATCAAGGTTGTGCCCAGTGATGTGAACCTTGGTTAACAAAAACCATAGGAATAGTAGTTCGATATATCTAATAGTTGGTGCCCCCCCAGTTATAAATGGGTTATAATATGTTATAATCCCATTAACTACAGATATATCACCCAAAAAAAACATAGTTATTGGAGTTAGTGGCACCAACTGTAGCCGCTAACTCTGGACCACCGGTGACCACCCCATGGGATCACATGGATCACATGGATCACTTCGCGCGTCGAGGCGCCATCACTTTCGATGACGCAGGCTTCTTTGATTCCGTCCTGGTGATAGCACAGCGTGGAGATGCGCGGTTAGATGATTTCGTCAGAAAAATCAAACGCGGAATGTGAAACCTGTCATTATTGTCTAGCTACCTAAAGAAGATCAGTTATTGGCAATCATGATTATTGACTATAGTTATTATAAAAATTGCCAGAAGATGTATTTCAAACATGGCCATCATGTTACCATATCTGGTTGGTGGTATACCTACCCCTCTGAAAAATTATAGAGTTCGTCAGTTGGGATGATGACATTCCCAATATGATGGGAAAAATAATCCAGTCATGTTCCAAACCACCAACCAGATGTCTATTGTTATTCCAATTATTAACCATTATTAACCATAGATTAACCATAGATTAACCATATAATTACTATATAAGTCACCATTTTCCCATGGTTTTCCCATGTTCCAAACCATGTTCCAGTCACCACCAACCCGATATCTATTATGGCCATGGCCCATTGAAATGGGCACATGACTTCAGCATCTGCGTGCCGTGACGCGTATCCTCGACATGAAATAAAACACCAAACTAATGGTATACTTATAATAGAGTTTTTTTTGATAAAACACCATTATACTCTTAATAAATGGTATACCAATAAAACACCATTATAATATATTATAATAAAATAACTAGTGATATGATAAATGAAGGGGAACTTATAATAGAGGATATATAGATTATACTTAAAGTATGTAAATTATCATTACTGGAATTTATTGTGCATCACCATTTTCCAAACTAATGATATAATTGTCACTGAGATCCGTCATTGCTAAATCCTTATCGTTGGTTTGGAACAAATTGGCTTGATTTCTCAAATCACGTTTAATCAACCCATTGGTAGATTAGATCATTTGCCTCCATTAAAGAAGAAAAACCTACATTCGTATTAATAAGAATAGCATGGATGTTCTCAGATACTGATTAACAGCCATAGACGATCAACATATATCAACATTACCCTCTGGTAATTAAATTAACATAGCTATTGAAAATGGCCCATGTATAGTTGATTTACAAATTAAAGATTGTGATTTTCCATAGCTAGGATAGTTTACCAGAGGGTATCTGGTTGGTGGTTTCAACCCCTCTGAAAAATATGAAAGTCAGTTGGAATTATTATTCCCAAATATATGGGAAAAAAACATGTTCCAAACCACCAACCAGGTATATATAATCTAAAATGATGGGCAACCTATGTTTAGATTCATCAAGCCATGGCAGGCCAAAGCCACAACTGCCCAGCGTCCAAGTCTTGAACTCGTTGTTCCAGGGCATCAAGATCCTGATTTGTGAGGAAGGTCAATCTATGGGGAACAGAAGTTTGATGGTGTAAATTGCTTTAAATTGGATTCTAGCATGTTCTAAATGAGAATTGGTGAGTTGCTTCTGTGGGATATAATGGGAAATAACATGATATAGCAAAGAATTATGAGGAATGAATGTGTCCAAACATCAGGAAACAAAAAAACAACATGCTCTTTCAGCAGGAAAGCCATGGTAAACTACTTGGAGCCTTGGGTCTGGTTGATACCAGAAAACGCAAGTTTCCGTCTCGTGCAGGTATCCCATAATATCCCGTATGCAACTGATTGGACTATGGTTACTAACATACTAACCAGTTACCCTCTGGTAAACTAACATAGCTATGGAAAATCACCATTTTCAATGGGTAAATCCACTATAAATGGCAATTTTCAATAGCTATGTTAAATTACCAGAGGGTACTAAGTAGGATAGTCCTCCAAGAAGAAGTTGCCAGGGTATCAGGTGTGCTTTGAGACCAGGAAACTGTTTCTGGTGTGTACCCTTTGTTGCTGGTAAAACCCTCATGCAGCTTGCTTAGCAATTTATGTATCCATGTGTACTTGTTGGCTATTCTGGTAATCAAACATGGCGTGCTGGAAAATCACCCCTCCATGTGGAAGGGATTTTGTTTATGCCATGTTTGATTTCTGGTGGGTATATATATATATATACATACATGATTATACATGTGTATCACCACTCGTCGTATGCGAAAATCCTCATAAGCACTGAGGCAACTTCATGCAACTTCCCAAAAACATTGGAGGCTTCCTGCAAACAGTTCAACATAGTTCAACCCAAGTGCTAGACAAACCTTCATCCCATTGAACATATTTAAAAATGATGGACGAACATCCATAGATCTCAGTGATTTTGAAGTGAACAGGAGGGACTGAGTCGGACTTCTTCCATGGGTATTGAGACATATTGAGACATATTGAGACATCATGATCATCATGCGACATTGAAGACATCCAAGGATCTACCCACTGGCCTTGGATTTTGGTGGAGCGGTCTTTTCGACCTTTGTAGATGAAGCCGCCTCGGCTGGCCATCTGTGGGGATCTTCAATAGAGAGAAGGTTGGCTTAAATGCTTAAACCGTCGCTGTGGATAGGGTGACGATGACTCATGACTTCATCATGACTTTGGAACACGACTAATCACAAACAAGTGGGTCTGTGAACTGTTCAAGCCCAATCTCACTCAATCTCTTCACATTTTTAGGATGTGACAACCATGGTACTTTTGGGGTGACGTGACACAAGTGACCATTTGTCCATCTGATTTCTGATTGAATCCCACCAGCTTAAGTGATATGCATGGGAAGTCTTAATGGCAACTAGCTCTATTTCACTTAACTGTCACAAGTAGTAGACTCTGCTGGGTGCTTCCCACCCTAAGAATAGAAGCCAATTTCAGAACGGCGGATTGGACCGTGGTGCCACCTGTTGAAGTTTATAAGTTTCATGTATCTAGAATAAACATGTGTGATACATATCAGTTATTACAAGTGGCTATGGGGCACCATCTTGTACTCATTTTGCTATCATTCTGGGTAAATTATCATATTTCACTAACCTGAATAGTTGGGCCATTTGGGGATGATTACCCTTACTAACCATGATTTCCAGGGTTCGGTCGCGACGTGAGGTCGTTATACCCAAGTTGTAGTTGAATCCCCATGGTCCAGAAATTTTTGACGCTTAAATCCCCAACAAGTTGGGGCACCTTATGGGATCTGCATCCCACATTTTTCGTAGAGTTGCAAGCCATGTATAACTGGGGAATACTGGGAATATGCCATGAATGTGTGTGTTTTTCCATGGTCCTCAATCAGCTTTAACATATTTTCCACTGGGATGCACTGGGATGCACCGCACCATCGCCTACCAAGTCACCCTCTGGCATCAGCTCCACCACATCGCTGGTCCGAAAGAAGCGACGGCCCGCCGTGTCTGTCATCCAGCCCGCCGTGTCGGTCGTGTCCGGCGGCCAATAGCCTACGCTGCGTGAACTATGGCTGAGACCATCCACCTTTTTCGGGGAAGTTGATAGATGGCTTGGATTTTCGCCGTTCATATTGGGTTGAATGTGATTCATCAAGCTGATGGACCATCTTCTATAGACTTTCTAATCCGCAATTTTCACGATGAATCTCTCTCTATATCATGGTCAAAGCATGACAGATGAGGTATGGCCATCCTTTGTAGGAAATCTGATTGCCTATTACTTTACAGTATTGGATGGATGAGCATCCACCCCTATTGGCTTAAATTACCCAAGTTTCGCATCCCACCACATTGATCAAAACAAATTGCTATAGAAACGATCATATGTCTTACCCTCTCTGGTAAACGTTTATATAGCTATGGAAAACCACCGCATAGCCGCATAGCTGGGTAAATCAACTATTTCTATGGCTATCTATGGCAATGTTCAATAGCAAACTGTTAGTTTACCAGAGGGTACCTCATCAAGTGGCCATTTTGGGCACCTATTTTCAGACAGACCACTAGCGCTAATTGTTGCTTACATCCCATGAAATATCTCCATTGAAAAGAAACATTCAAATCCGATCCAAATCCCCATCAAATAAAAAATCATCACATGGAAAGAAACCACATGAATGACATCTCCATTCAAATAGGAAAAACCAAAATCATGACAACAAAACATATCATCAAAAAGAGATGTCTTATAGATATCTCCAATAAAATTGTATGAAAGTCCTCATCAAATGGCAAATCTCCAGATCGTCAAACACCCCCAGCTGGGGGCGTCTCCCCCTTGCCTACCTGGCGTTACCATTGGCCCTGACAGACATAGCTCACCAGAGCCCTGCTTCACCACCAAGCCGTCCTGCCACGTATCCGAAATCATCCGAAATCTCGTGAAGATTGGAATTCTTCGTGATTTCGTATGATTTTATGGTGGTTTATTTGGATTTAATGGGACTTAGTTACTTAGTTGGACTTTCATGGGACTCAGATGGGATTTTCAAGAATTTCATGGAATATATATATATATATATTTTTTAATATAGGATTTTTCATAGATTTAGCCAAATCAAATGGTACAATCGTTCGTTTTTGTTTTCGCCTCGTCGACCACCACGTACTGCACCGACTCTCCCAAAGGCTGGAAGACGGTGCCGGAACCTGCGGTTTTGACTGGGAATCAGAGGTCCGTTTTTTCGGAGGTTTCCACCGACCATATGGGGTTTCCATAAATGGGGGTACCCCAAATGGATGGTTTATAGTGGATAATCCGAAAATAAGATGAATGATTTGGGGGTAGCCCTATTTTTGGAAACCAACCATATGGGAGAACTAAAGGATACTGCGGATTACTGTGGAAGAAATCCTGTACCAGTCGGTATTGGCAACCATGAAACGCTGTAAATTGGATTCTAACGGGATAAACCGTCTACCAATTTCTTCCATCCACAGTACGAGTGGGAGTTTCAGCCACCATTCCCTATTGCTCCAAATATCCTCGGAGACGGTGCTTGGACGCAACAAGCCAACCCCAGACACAGTCTCAGAAGGTGTTTGGAGCTCGAAGGATTTACAAAAGGGTGGTCACTGTGTCCCAAAAATTCTGAAGACCGTACAAGTGTAAATGTGGCTAGGAACATTCTGATTTTGCTGTGCATTCTTTCTAGACAGACCAGTACGGTAAGCAGCAAAAAAATCCAGGTTTAGAGGAAAGGTCATCAGTAAATTCCCAATATTTTGATGACTCTTCTTGACTTTTTCAGACATTCTCTATCTTTTTGGGGATGGCTCTTATTTGGTATCCTTATGTTGATGAGAAGACTCAGAGTAAAGCCAAGAACCCCTGCTTGCACCTGGATCAATTGCGGGATCAGCGACAACACACATCAGGCATCAGGCCCGCACATTTGGCTAGATAAACCATGTAAAATTCATTTTGGAACATTCTGTTTGAGGATAAAATCTCATATTTTCCTACAAGGGGAGGTCCCCCAGTTATGTTTGCTGGTCTGTAACCCCCAACCCATTATGGTTTTATGTTATATTGCCTATAAACTATAAACCATGGAGTTCAGCAGGGCAAATGTTCGTCAACTTAGCTATCCAACGGGTAGACTTGATACTGTAGGGATAACTATCTGATAGTATAGAACAAGTAATGTTGGCAAAACAATTATAAACCATCCCCCAGTCATCACCATCAATAGGTGGTATGAAATGGTATAAACCATTCCCAAACGAGTGGTTTATGACATTGTTTTACCCACATGAATTACAAATAGTATATCGATCATCTTCTTTTTCTACTCTCGTCTATAGCAAATGCAGTTACAACGACTGCTGATATATATATATACAACGATGAACATTAAATCACCATTAAATCACCATTAAATATGGTATTGCTTCTTCAGACCCACAAATCCCATATCTCTACCTTTGCCACGTCGCGTGAACGCTGTGAACGCGCGACTGCCGAGCTGCTGGCAGCCTCGCCACGGGCTGCATCACCAGCGAAGGAAAGCCAATACCTTGGTGCTGACGCCTGGCGACCCAAAACGTCAAACAACAAACAAAACATGTGGCATTCAAAACATCATCTAAATGTTTTTTATATGTTTAATCCTCTTTGAGATGGAAACATTCTATACCCAGAACCTCAATCAAACAACAGAAACATTAGGAATATATATATATATATATATCCCAATGTGAATGCTTTTATCCATGTGTTTGGATCAACTGTGAGTCAAGACAAGCAAAGTTGAGTCAAAGTTTGAGTCGAAATCATGTTCGTGACTTTGGATCATTGCTCGCGCATCAGCATCACCATGTTTTCCCACCACTGCTGGGAAGAATGTAAATCGGTCATAAATCGGTCATATTTCACATGTCCCATCTTTTCATATCTTTTCATATCTTTTCCCGATTTTTTGGTTATAAATGTGTAATCTTCCATCATCTTCCCCAATTTTGGGTTGCCAAAGTGGCTAAACATGGCTTTTTTCCATGACCCCCATGAGCCCCATCTCGTGACAGCGCCATGGATTTTTTGCTCTCTGGGAGTTGAGTTCAACCTCCACAAGTGTTGTGAAAGGCAACGAATTGGCGCGTCTGCATCGAATTTTGAACCTGGCCATGGGCAGCTGCCGAGTGATGAATTCTATGTTTTTTTTCTACGGTGAAAGTAGAAAGAAATGTTGTCTGAAAATAAAGGAAAAAAGATGGCAAAGCCATAGAAAAACTCAATTTCATGGATGATCACCATGAACTTCCCAAAGAAAATGATGCAAATTGTGTATAGACACAGCCAGATCTCAAAGAATGTGGGTTGGTCTCAAAATGAAAGTTACCCAGAGATACCATGAAATACCCACATGAAACATAAAACGAATAACAAATGGGATGATTAAGCAGCATCAGTATATCTTGAGACAGACCCATGGGTTCAAGGTCAGCAGCCCAGCAGCCACAGCCCCACGCTTGTGGGACATCCAGTGACGGAGGTCAAAAAAAAACACAACTGATTGAAGCAACCAGTTTTTTATGATGATACATCCTTGAAAAAACTATCTTTACCATGGTACATTTACCAAGACTTGGGGGATGTATAGCTAAACATGCCATATAAAAAAATGCGGGGTTTCTACATCTAAATATACGGATGTTTTAAATATATACGAGCTGGTATTTTAGACTACCTCCGGGAAGGTTTTCCTTGGCCCACCTGGCCATTTAAACATACCGAATCCAATTTATTTTAACATACATTTGAATATATAGAACTGGTGTTTCATACTACCTCCGGGGCCTTGTGGTCTGGCCAGTTGTGTGCCAAGGGCGGATCTAACATACCCTAAAATATCCATGTTTAAACTAGTACTTGCAGGCGCTTATTATATTTCAGAAACTCCAACATACACATAGATAATCATAGATGTCCATCCTAAATGAACAAATTCTGGTGACTTCGGAATCCAAATGCCCAAAAAAGAACAAAGAGAAGCCCAAAAACACTACAATCATTTCCAATCCTTGACCCATCTGGATCCCCCAAGACCTCATTAGTTCCACCAAGCAGCAGAAATCTGCTCACAGCATCGGTACCCGGGTGTTCATTGGCACTACGTTGCCGCGCATCGTGGACGTGGACGTCGACCCCGTTGTCGCCGGCATCAGTCTTGAGGTCCTGAGGATGAGCCGACATCGCAGCTGGAAAAATGGTTGAGGAAGGGACTTATTGAGGGGTCCCCCCCCCCCAAAAAAAAAGTTTATTTGGGTTAGTGAGGTAGTTTGGTGAGGCAGGCAGGATAGTGAGTCACTTCGTTTTTGTTTCGATATTCCCTGGATGTTTCGTGAAGATGATGTTGATGTTGACCTCCAAAAATGAAGCTTTTGGGGTTGCAACATGGGGGAGATGCATGGACTTCTTGGTCAGAATTGTGTGGTTCTTGGCACCTTCCAGTTTTGCACCCATGGCGAAGCCGAGCTGCCTAGTTTTGGTGTGGCTTGACCGATAGACTGGTGTCCAAAAAACCTGCTGCATTTTTTGAGGCTGGTTCACGCGTGTTTATGAACCATTTGCAAGATATCCTCATGACTTAAGATGCATTTAGCTAAATACCTAGCTGACTAGTAAGTGGTTAACAAAGTGACCACTTACTATGCCTGGCAAATGAATAGCTAACATCTTTAATTAAACATCACATGTCTTTCCTATCCCTGAACCCTTAAGCTGATCATCCAAGCAGGCTATGAACCATGCCTTCACTGCCAGGTCTCTTCACTTCCACCCGGGTCGCCGGCTTTGGGGCTGCCTCGGTGAGGGTCCACTGTCCACTGTCCCAGAGGATTCAAGTTTCCAAGCATGTTTCAAAGCACCAAGAAACACAACCTGGGTAAATTGTAACAATTTAACCATCCCCTCAATGAACACAGACCCTGAGAATCGCCCAGAAATTGAGATGGGTCTTTCACCCTCCAAGACTCATGTTAGTTGAGGGGATGGTAAAGCCCCATATAATGTTGGTTGTGTATATACATCTATATATACATTTACTTGCTGATGCTTAGTAGGGAATGGATGGGAATGGGGGAATGGGATGATTATTACTAGTGATTATGTATCGATCCCTCATTCCCTGCTAAGCACCAGTAAGTATATATATATGTGTGTATTATGTGTATATATTTATATTTATTTATATATACATACGTATATGTATATATGTATATATATATATATGTATATATATATGTATATATATATATATGTATATATATATATATATACAGAGTTCCATGCTTTTGATCGTTCACCCCCATGTTTGAAAGCTATACTAACGTCTAACCATGTCCAACCAACAACAAATTCAATGAGTAGAATACCTTAAGCAAGAATTGCTCCAAAATGATCAACCTATAGCACACACTCTCTTCTTAAAACGGTCAAAAAAAGCTATAAACAATTGCTTTCTGAGTGAAACAAAACGGTTTGTCTGAAAGTAGGCTAACCTAAAATCCCATGGTTACTCATCATTTTGCCCATTAAAAAAAAAAAACTTACAACCATCTCTGGTTGGTGGTTTCAATCCCTTTGAAAAATATGAGTTCGTCAGTTGGGATGATGACATTCCCAATATATGGAAAACATAAAACGCATGTTCCAAACCACCAACCAGATATTGAATATAGATTTCATGAAATGATATTGAACGGTGATTGGGATGAACATAGATAGATTGTTTATCACTTTCTATCTAATTATTGAGTTCTATTGATATGAAAGATTCTGAAAATACCAACCCAACCACCAACCAGATCTCCTTTTTCAGACCCAGCGACATCACCTGGCACCGCCGCTTGGGCCATGCGCGCCAACAGCACTTCCTGGTGTTGGAGAGTTTCTCGGAGTTCAAGCGGAGATGTTTCAAAGATGGCGAGCCAAAAATCTCAGATCTCTCCAAAATGGAAGAACTGTTGTTACATCAGTTACATTGCCATATACTTTTCAGTGCTAAAATATATCATGTATGTACAATTATTAACTATACATACTGTACATGATACTTCAGCACTACACAAGTGTGAGTGATCTCTGTTACACCAGGGCGGGTGAAACAGCTCAAGATTTCTGGAAATCCATGTTTGTTTTGGAAGAACTCTGATTGACACACAAGCCAGTTGGGCCATATCCAATTGCATGAAGCACGAATAAATTTGGTGTTCCCTAGATTGACAATTCGCCCCAATAAGCCAGGCAGTATATAACCCCATATAAGAACGAATGTAAGAACCCATCAACAGTGGCATTTTCAAGGGCTCAGTTGTGTCTTCCCCTAAGCTATGCACAAATCACCACCCTTCCCGCAGTTTTAACCTGGACCTCCTTCCAATCCACCTATGAAATCGGTCTGTAATGTCAACCCCAGATTAATTCCAGCCACATAGTTAGTGATAAATTACTGTAAATTACTCTTAAACTTGGCAACCCCCTCTCATTTTGATAAACTGCTGTTTATTAATCCTGGGTTAACATAATAACTTCTGGCAATCTGACATGACAATAGAAAGTCTCTCATTTGCAAATGGTTTAACTATATGTTTCTTCGAATTGGAGCTTTCTCAGTGCCCGAGAATAGCTAACACCACACGGTACTACTGTCCAGTTTTTTGTGTTGATGAGATCCCCATTTTGGTAGTCCTATTTTATTGGTGAATTAATCTGGTTGGTGCTTGAGCCCTACCCCTATGAAAAATCATGGAGTTCGTCAGTTGGGATGATGACATTCCCCAAATATGGAAAGTCATAAAAGCCATGTTCCAAACCACCAACCAGATATATTGTTATTCCAATTATTAACCATTACTAGCCATAGATTAACCATAGATTAACCACCAACCAGTATTTCTTAGTTGACTCCAAGTTGTTGCTCAATTTGGTGGGTCAAATCTCCACTTCTGTTGGCGAAATCGTGTCATGTGTGGTGCGTCAAGCATCGATCCGTTCATCGTCATCCAACTGCATTGCGGCTTTCGATTCAAGGACCTTCGGCCTCGGTGTTTCTCGTCAACCAAACAGTGGAGGTCTTGGGAGGTCTTGGGCACCAAACATATGGGATTTCAGATGATTTCGGCAACATCTATAGTGTACTGGTTGGTGGTTGAGCCCTACCCCTCTGAAAAATCATGGAGTGAAAGTCAGTTGGGATGATGACATGACCCCAAAATATGGAAAAATAAAAGCCATGTTCCAAACCACCAACCAGTGTATGTGTCTTTATCACCAATATGGATTCAACCATGAAATTAGGGAGAAATCTCTGGGAATTTACCAAACAACATGAAGATTTTACCATGATATATTGGGATTTAAGATGATTTAAAGTTAAAGCAACAAAATAGAATATGATTAGGGATGTCAAAATATGTCCCATTGATCCATTGACTGTTTTGACTTTTTCGGAGAGCACGGTATACGTGCTTTTGATTCCCATCTGTAACCAACAACCTGAGAATTACTGTACCTAGCAAAGTGGGGCACCCAAACGATAGCCACAGGATCAAATGATAAATGATGATAAATGTATGGCTCCTTGACGGATGAACCATTATCTGGCCCAAAAACCCAAGTGTTGCCTGGACAGATTTGTGAAAAATGGGGAGTCGCGTTTCTGGCCGATAATTACATCTCTTTCATCTCACGGGCTAGCATTGATAGATACCTTAGATACCCCTTGAAGAACAGCAATCTACTTTTGAATCCTTTTGACCTTTCGCCCGAGATTTTGGCAAAACAAATCAAAATCCCATGGCTTAGAGCCAAATAAACAAACTGCCCATCACTTCAGGCCCCAGTTTTTGGAGAGGAGAACCCAAAAAAAAACCATGTAGGCATTTGTGTTGGTGAAATTGAGACTGGTTGGTGGTATACCTACTCCTCTGATATTAGTCAATGGGAAGGATTATCCCATATATTATGGAAAATAAAAAATGTTTGAAACCAACCACCAGGAGATAATTAAGTTCCAGTTCTTTCTTGATCAAAACATATCAAATCCCATGGTATAACCCCATTCTGTGTTGTCGTTGTTGCGTCAAGCGGCGACGCGGACGCGACTCCGCACCTGTTCGTAACGTCCTGGCCAGTTGTAGGGGCCCAACATATCCCAACATATCCCAACGTTTTAAGGATATAATCCCTACAACTACAGTGAAATACCCAGAGGAAAAAAGGGAATGTAATCCCTGCACTATGTTGAAATCCCATAGTCAGAAAGCCATGTTTTCTTCATCTCAGTCCTGCCTCCAGTACTTTGGAGGACTGTGGGCAGTCAGGAAAAAGAACTCCATCATCGGAAGATATCGGAAGGATACCAGATGATATCTTGTATATATATATATACATACATATACATATATATATAGTTATATATATATATATTATATGTATACCCATATAAAATCCTTCTAGGTAGATCATGGGAGGGGGGTTGGTTGACCTTATATACATTGAAATGTATTACGGGTTTGCCTGAAAATAGGGTATCCTAAAATCTTCAGGTCAGCCCCCTGACCAAGGGATCAGCTCACCATAGTTGCCTTATCTACAACCCCTGAGCCCTGGGAATAGCCCCAGAGTAGTGATGGTCAAACTCCTATCTTTTTGTCAAATGCATCAAATCCCCAGGTATTCTTGCATCATCCTTGAAAAATTTCGAGACTTATGGCCCAAAAAACATATTGATCCGATATCTGACATATATCTAACTATAGAAATAGCTAGTGATGATGATTGCTTGTAAAAATTCTGGGCTTACAGTAGATATCAGTAGATCATATATGATCACATGCAAATCTGTGCTAGTCCTTGGGTCACCCAGCGTGGCTCCTTCAATTCCTGCCGTGCAGGTTGCGTTGCCACCGGCTGCGGTGGCAGTGGCAGCTCTGCAGGGAGTTTGATGCGGAGGATGGCAGCTGCGAGCCTGGGTGTTGGTTTTTTCAAACCCCATGAAAACCACAGTTACATTCCCCATAAACATCCATAAACCATAGAATTCACCAAGTTATATCAAGTTACAAAGTCAATATCTATGTGAACTGAGTGTTTTTCTTGGCATTTTTTTGCTGGACCTTAAACTGACACGGCTTGAGCCTATGGCAACCCCAGGTCGCCAGTCTGTTGATGACACTGATTCGTTTTTACAGCGGGATTCCAAGGATTTCAAGGTCATGGCTTATTATCTCAACAAACCAGCTGCATAACCCTTGAACTAATCAATCAATCATCATTTCTCAATCAAATCCTCATATATTTGACAGTTTAAATATGTTAAATTCCAGAAACCCTGAGATTTTTTTTCTGGTTGAGCTCCATGAACATCAAAATGAACATCCCAAATCCTGATAATTTCCTTGATGAAAAGCATCGAAATCCCATCATTTTTCACATGCTTTCAAGCCTCACCGAAGCCTCTCGGCTAGTCCCAAGGATGTCCCAGGTACAGTTCCAGAAACTGCACCCAGCTCGACAGCCAGTCTTGCGAACTGATGTTTGCTTTGGCGCTGAACCACTCCTGGAAAACATCATGGTGGATCCTTTTGGAGCACCTGAAAACTCAAAAAGGTGCTTCTTCCGTGTGATGAAAAACCATGACAAAAATCATGAATCCACCGGGAAATATGGTATGGAAAACCTGGAAGATGTATAAAATTCTATGAACAAATGCCATGTCACCAGGAAAATATGGAAATCGACCACGAAGTCACGAAGGCCCGAAGGGACTCACAAAAAAAACATGAATTCGGAGAAGGGTGACCTCAAAATAAGACTAAGCTTTATGAGGATACAAGTGAACTTAGAATCCAGAAATTTGAACGTGAAATTCCAACATGGCCATGTCAATATATACACATTGGCTGCACTTTTTTTGGACGAAATGGTCTCAAGGAGGCATGAACTCCACCAAATGCCGGCCAACTTAGATCAATATCTATAAACTCACTCTGAATGACTACTAGTTCGACATATCTACCAGAAAGCCTAGCTGTATAGACCAACTTAGCTATCTCATCATCTACAAGTCTGCGCAAGAACCGATTCATCCAATAGCTATAGCATCACTGTGGCCCAAGATAATCAGCAAATGATCCCATCCAGCGAATATCACCGGCTATTCAAATCTATTTTCCGGCTATCCCAGCCATAGTCAGTTACCCTCTGGCAATCAAAGATGTTAAACACATGTTAAACATGTCAATGGAAAATCCACCATTGAGTTAAATTTTCTTCAATGATTTTCTCATTAACATCCAATTTCTAGAGGATCTTCAATTGCCATGTTGCCATGTTTTGATGACCAGAGGGGAACTCCATCAAAAAAAAACATTGCGACCGAGACACCATTTGTTGCTTCAGTTCTCCCTTGGCTTTTGCCACTTCTTCAGACGTCTCCTCCGAGGCGGCGTTTTGGTTGAACCAACCATCCCCAGTCGTAAAACCATAGGTTTCAATACGAAAATGGTCATGGCTTGGATGACTTTGGGGGGTACAGTACCTCCATTTTCGGAAACCTTCATGGATTTCAATGCTGAATTTGGTTGAAACCTCCGTGTTCTGAGATTGTTTGATCAAATACAGTTAATTTGAACAAATATAGGGGCGTAGCATATGAGCAATGTTCAAAACCCGAAATGTCGTCCCCGTGTTGGTTGAATTTGGTTGATAGGGATTCCGCTAATTCAATGTGATTATCCCCAATATTTTTAGGTTAGTAGAATCCCCGAACGAATCATCACCGTTTATCTCATGAAACATCAGGGGTGGATCGCAGTCACACCTTAAGTGTAATTTGGGGATGAGTCAAGACCCTGGTACCCTCGATATCCTAAAGTAGCTGGTGACTGAATGTTTTTCCCCCCAAATATAATAATATATATATATATATACCCAAATATGGTCCTATGGTCATTAAATCATTAGGTAACTTGACCCAAAAATTTTGTTCAATCCCCAAAAACCACCACTTTTTCGTTTTTACTCAGTGGTCTCAGTGGCTGAGCAATAGGACCAGGTTTTCGTGCTCGGTTTTCGGACCGCTCCTTGGCCTCTTTCATGATGCGCTGCACCCGGAGGTTCAGTCGAGCCACACTCTGGTCCATGACGGTGGATTCCTCAGCAAGATGATGGTGGAAAAATGGGTTTTTTATGGTTTTTTATTGAAGTTTATTGGATTTGTTTGGGATTTAGATGGTTTTTCATGGATCTTTTTATGGGATTGCATGGGAATTTATGCAGATTTAGGATGATTTAATGGTGATCTAATTGGACGTCAAGGAATTCATTGGAGTCGATGGTGATATGATGGGAGATTCCCAACAATTATGGAACATAGGTGTCTAACATGCGGTTTTTTAACCCTCAGTTCTGGCCATTCAATAGAGAAGATAATGATGAAATATAACCAGGGGAGTATAACATCTAATGACCTGTGGATATTTAACATAGCCATGGTATAGATGGCCTATTTATAACTGGTTTACCGAACTTAAAACTGGTGGATCTTTCCATGGCTATGTTAGTCATAACCAGAGGGTAATAACCTGTGGATAATGAAGTTTACAGTAACTGTAGCCGCTATGGTCATCTAAAAAAGGCCGCCTCGGTCGTGGTCCATGGTTGTAACTGAGGCTGGGAACTCCCCCATAAATATTTTTATGGAGGTTTCTGGGTGGGAAATCATCGAAGTAAATGGGGGATGTTCCAGCACGCCACGTGTGATGACAAAGGAGGGTACCCTCCAGTAAATTAACATAGACCCTGGCAGTCATCGGGGTTGGAAGACTAGTTTCCATGAAAAATTGGTGATTTTCAGGGTCTATGTTTATTTACCAGAGGGTAATTGATGGTTTGAAAGCCCTTCCCCTCATCTTTCAGAGATCTTCACATCTTACTGGTCAGAGCAGCAATGCCATCAACAGTGCAGGACGATTGTGTTTGCATTCCAAAACTTGGCTTGTATGCGGAGCATTGTAATCATTATAATTACAACCAAAAAAAGGCACCCTCCAGTAATCCAACATGACAATAATTCAATAATCCCAACAAAAATCTGCATGGCTGCATGACCATCTATAAACTACATTAAACTACTATAAATAGGGGGATTTTCGAGCAAGCCATGTTTGATTACCAGAGGCTACTTCCTTTCGAAAGTGAACGTCCCAAAATCCAAAGCAGCTGCCCCGGTCCTTTCCCCAAGGATCCTGTATCAGGTTGCCATGCGCTTTCCTGGCCGTTGCCATAATCTTCTGACAGCTCGTTTCCGCTTCCATCAAGCAAACGCCTGAAACGTTGGATCACGCCGGGCAACTGAGGACAATCATCATCCCATTTCTCGGAAAGTAAGCCAGGCTGCCTGGGGTCTATCATGGTATGTTTCTAAATGGATGTGGATGGGGGGTTTAGATGGTTTTAGGATGTTTTAAGGGTATGTTCATGTATTTTCGGACCAACTTGTCATTGATGTCATTGTCAGCTTCTTGATAACTCACAAACCTGACATATCCCCAACGGCCCAGGCCGCCAGGTACTCCAAAAAGACTATGGTCTACCGCTTCGACTCCGTGCGCCTTTGGCCGCGTTCAAAGCATCATGCAGGTCCTGGGGCAAAAATGTCGGAAGCAGAGGAAGACGGTGATGATGATGGTGATGATGAGAATGATAATGAGAATGAGAATGAGAATAGGAAGGATAAGCAGGATAATTAAGGGTAATTTGTCCATTCAAAGTAATCTCGACTAAACCAGCATAGTTTGCCAACCATCACTTCAAAAAATATCCGAAACACGACATGCATGGTTTTATTCTTGTATGGATATACACCTTACAGGTCATCTATACATCGTCATTAAGCACTAAGAAACCACCTAAGAAAAGGGAGTCGACCCTAGCATTTTGATCCATATACCATCTGGTTATGACTAACATAGCCATGGAAAGATCCACCATTATAGGTAAACCATCTATAAATGGGCCATCTATACCATGGCTATGTTAAATAACCAGAGGGTAGATCATTGTTCATCATCTTTCAACACAAATTCGGTGTATCCTTTCCGTTTTTAGATGAACAGCACTTTTCCACCATATCCACCATGTCACATCCACCATATGGAGCTTTCCCAAACTGGGGGTACCCCCAAATCACCCATTTAAATAAGGTGTTCCATGAAACAAACCACCCATTTTGAAGTACCCCCATTGAAGGAAACCCCTGGTTGGTGGTTGAGCCCTACCCCTCTGAAAAATCATGGAGTGAAAGTCAGTTGGGATGATGACATTCCCAATATATGGAAAGTCATAATCCAGTCATGTTCCAAACCACCAACCGGATCCACCATGGCAAACCATCCATCACAGATCCACCGCGTCCTGCGCTTCACGGTGGAGCTCCAAACGCTTCTCATGGCAGCGAACGGACATGACTTCCTCCCAGACGATGGCCTCAGACCTAAATGGGAAGTTTCATGAAGTTTCCAGGGGAACAACAGCAGCAACCACAACGATTGAGAGTTGTGATTGTTTAACAGATACATATGTAACCTGGGGTGAAAACCTCGGGATTTTGCTGGTTTACATTGTTTTATCACCTAATCTGACTGTCATACATGTGGATATTCATCACATAACCATGGTTATGTCACACACAAACATACATAAACCATGCAATTTCACTATACAACTGAGTGATTTCATAACCACAACTTTGTGCTTAATTTTACCAACCGAGATTGGGACAATATGGGACAATGACACCATTGAGATTGAACATTTGGCAAGGAGGAGCCACAGAACAACAGTTTGTATAACCAGTTAACAGTGAAACATGGGGTTGATGGCGATCCCATTTCTTGGTTACTTCATTTCTCCTGGTCAGCCTTAGGTCATGTCATGGTTGAAATTGGCCTTGAAACTTTGGTCATGGTGATACGGGCTACACCCAACATCCAGAAAGTTGAGGGTGGTCAGCCTTAGGTCTAACTACAATTTGTTATTCAACAAACACGCGTACATTGGTATTATGTTGTATGGTGTTGTATCGTCTTGTGTTGTGTTGTCTAGTATAGCATAGCATAGTATTGGAACGTAATGCAATGGAACGCAGTGTATGTATATGCAGTGTTGTATACATTTCAATAAGTACATAGCGATATCACCGGCATTTAAATTGACACGGGTTCTTCACCACATCCACTTTCAAAACACCAGCAAAAGAATCTACATGTTCCATTGTTACATTTTTCCATTCGTTTCGCAGCCAAAGTGCACAAAGTCCAGCAAGGATTGTCCAGAAGTCCCTTCACTCTCACCCTGACCCTTGAGCTCATCCAACCTGGACTCGATGGAAAAAAATAAAAATCTGGGCATCTTCAGTGGTTGATTTCAAACATGTTCAAAATATTTCAGCTGCTGCTGGGTAGCAAATTCCTGGTTGGTGGTGCAATGTGCCCAGCTTGAAAAATATGATGGACTTCGTCAATGGGGTTGGGATGACATCCCATATATGAAATGGAAAATAATTAATCCAAATGTTTGAAACCACCAACCAGATTCATGTTTCCACAGCACATCATGGAACAAGGGGATTTGTTTCACTGTGTTGGATAAGTTTTTCTGAGAAAACCAACATCCAGATTTCCGAATCTAGAGGATTCCTCATACTTGTACTGATAAAAAGATCCTGTCAAATCCTACCAAAATAGTCATAAACTACTATACATTACTATACTTTTGGGACCACAAGCAACAGTCATTTTCCCATGTTTTCCCATGCTTTCTTTGGGACATCCCGAATCAGAAAAACTCATCTCGGGTGGGCCGTCCACCGATCGCAGCAATGCTAGGCAATGGAATGTGGATCATCAAAAAATAATCAGAAACCACAAATTTGAAAGCACAAGCAGGACCTCCCCCAGTTATTAGTTTGTGTGTTTATAACACCATCTAACTACAGATATGTCTGCCTAGAATCCTCGGCCTCGTTAGTCTAGTTATAAACCAACAAAAGCCTATCGGTTGGGGGGCCCTTTCCGCACCAACCAGCCATATTCTAAACCATCCCACAAGAAACTTTTGCAACTAGTCAGATTTGCTAATCTATGTGTCACTCAGATTTATTTGAACAACACACATATTCCCACCCCCACCATTTATAAACCACCAAGAAACTTCAGCAATCCATCTGGAAGCACCACAGCCCGTGCACCGTCGCGTGTGGTGCCGCGATTCATGATGTTTCCCACTGCCAGGCAGGTACTAATGCACTTCCTCACCAACGTGGAAGCTTTTAACCTCAGAAATTGCGGAGAGGGTTACCGAAATGTGGGAAATGTGGGAACTTATCACAAAAAAGTAAAACGCATAATATCAATTCCTTCCCACTAATGTAAAATACCCGCCATATAAGCCCCCAAAATGACTAGATCTATAATTGCGTAATACCAAATCAGAGTTGCTAGATTGTATTTAATATTAGGATATATCTATTATATATATATTAGGGATTATTAGGGGCATAGGCTTACATATCTTACATAGACTATCCATATAATATTGCAAGTCAATCAGTTGAAATCATTCCCATCCCAATCAAAATGGCCACAAGCCTTGGTTACTACCATGAGGTCATTGGTTACATGAACCTACATTGCAGTCTTGTTAGTCAAATCCCTGTTGCAGTTGCGATTTTATATGATTTTCAAGCAAGTACATCTTCAAAATCGTCAAGACTACCCTATGGCTATGGTTGGCATGGCGCATGGCCAAAGCATGCCATCATTTTTAAGGTGAATCCTCCAATGTTTTCCGGTTCTTTTTCTGCTGTCTTGTTGATTTTTTGTGTTCAGTGCTTGATGATTTAATACAGGTACCATTACAGGTACCATGTCCCCAGTTTTTTTTCTGGTGAAGCTCCGGTGAAGCTCCGGTGAAGTTCCTCCCATTTTCTTGGATGAAGTCCTATGTGGTTTGATTTCAAAATGCTCAAGTCAACACTGTTTTGATGATGAACGCCTCCCATATCCCCAATCTACCACCATTTCTCTTACTGGTTCTGTATATCAAATTGTATCACGAAAAGATCTCCAGTTTTTGATGCCAACAATTCTTGGAAAACCTTCATTTTTCGTTGGTTCTAACAGGTTATATGGGTTTGTCTGAGAATGGAATTAAGCCCCAGGTTTTAGCCATCAAATTTCATTGGCTAGTGATAAACCATGAGACTTGCAGCTAATTAGTCTGTTTTCAGACAAACCCAGATGGTTATGGGTCAAAACCCTGGTACCCTAGGTGCCACAAAATAGCTGCTTAATGTGTTCCCCCTAATAATGCATACTGGTTGGTGGTATACCTACCCCTCTGAAAAATATGAGTTCGTCAGTTGGGATGATAAAATTCCCAATATATATGGAAAGTCATAAAAGTCATGTTCCAAACCACCAACCAAACATAATTACTATATAAGTCACCATTTTCCCATGGTTTTCCCATATCACTAGGCTTTTTTGAGCCATGAGCCATCGATCCAATCCTCCCATCTCCCGCAGCAAGGAACTTCTGACAGCCTCGCATCACCCGCTCGCAAGCCTGGCGCCATTCCGGCAACTCAGGCGCCAGGCCCAGGATTAGCGCGCCGCTGCCTGCAGAGGGTTTTTTTTCAAAGTTAGTTTCTATGGGGGTTTTGCCATGGTTTTTGCCATGGGTTTTTGCCATGGTTATTGCCATGATTTTTGCCGTGGCTTTTGCCGAGGTTTTTGTTATGGTTGTGTAAAGGTCTCTTGCATGGTGTTTTCATGGCTTTAATGGGTTTTCATGTGCTTTTAGTCGTTTTGACTGAAGACTTGAAAACTGACATTTGAAAAAAAAAACTGACCATGGAAAAATCAGCAGAACTGTAACCATGATTCCAACAATTAAACCACATTCTATCTGTTAAACAACGGATTCAAACAAGTAAAACATGCCATGAACATGTGTATTCAATGATGAAACTTGCTTTTTGGAAAACACAAAATAGGTTTTGAGCTACAATGAGTGTGGCATGTGAACCAACAAAAACTGAAAGATCACGATAAGATCCACTAAAATCCCGTAAGAGCCGTTAAAAATCCCTTCCCAAATGGATTTCCCCAAGTCTTCGACGAAGTACAGATCTTGGCAGCAATCAATGGCTTGTGTCCCATGACCCACAAGTATCTCTCCTGGCAGGTGAACGGTAGCCTTACCAAGGGCTTCCCAAAGGATAGTTGTGTCTGTTGGTAACATGTCAGAATTAACCATGTTTATGTACTGGGGGTTATGGTATATATAGATATCAATCATATAGATATTAATAATATGATATAATATATATGATCTACAAACGGGGATGATGGGTTATTTATATTCGTTGGATATTATATATTAATATTTATACAACCCATCAGATCATATTAATATTAAGTGTTGACAATTCATGATATTAATCTACAGTTGGATCATGTTTGATGTGTTGTATAAACGATAAACCAACACCTGCGTAACTATTATTCTTTCCTGCAGGTGGAACATTTTTGGGCCCTGAGATCCCAAATGTGGCATTGATTTTTAGGGGATAGGTCAGGATTTGGTACAAATTACCAAAAACAAAATAGGGAAACTATGAAAAAGGTATAAATATTATATAATTTATATAGATTCAATATTTTTCAGTATGTATCATATGTTTGTATGATTTTCCCAGTTGGAGGACTTTTTTGGGCTTTGGTAAACCTAACAACCGGGTATGGCTCAAAATTGCCCCAAACAATTGAACCATTCCTAGCATGAATATGATCAACAATTCAACTCATAGATAAATTAAGCATTCAGAGTGGTCAGTTGAACCGACCTGCATTCGGCATCAGTAAGATCGTTGGCTCCTCAAGTCCGTTTTTTAGATGGGTGATGATGAAAAGCAAACACTGGTCAGTTGCACATCTTAAAAACATGTTTGCTTCACAGATCAAACAGCATCAACTCCACAGCAAAACCTGCTCACCAAGCAGTTGCTAGTTTCAGCCCATCCCACCCACAAGTTTCTCAGATATCTTCGAAACCTATACACTATAGATGTTCGCCTACTCACAAACCAATTTACCTATCATAAATCACATATAAATGCAATTCTTGTTGACTTCAATCCCCATTTCTGTTCGTTTAAACCTCCAGGTTGCTTGCTAAAGTCCGATCAATTTCGTCCGTTGGTTTCCCACATCTATATTGCTTTAAAATAACTCCCAAATTTTCTTGGCGAAATCAAAATCATCCCTAGTTCAACCAGCATTTTCCCTAGTTCAACCAGCATTTTCCCTAGTTCAACCAGCATTTTCCCTAGTTCAACCAGCATTTTCCCTAGTTCAACCAGCATTTTCCCTAGTTCAACCAGCA
>Ga0126342_10001453_pt1 | contig 33397 bp, 28 predicted proteins | sample Cyp1metagenome_FD_92528 | JGI IMG/M metagenome (GOLD analysis project Ga0126342, IMG submission 92528) | Coral microbial communities from Lord Howe Island, Old Settlement Bay, Australia - Cyphastrea 1 metagenome | ecosystem: Host-associated > Invertebrates > Cnidaria > Coral ...
GCGTAGCACGCTCTGGATGTTACGCTCTGTCTTTTGCCTAGCAACTTCTAACACGCTCTGCATGTCACGCTCTGCGCTGTTTCCATGTGACTTCTAACACGCTCTGGATGTTACGCTCTGCACCGTTTCCGCTTGACTTCTAACACGCTCTGCATGTCACGCTCTGCATGTCACGCTCTGCGCTGTTTCCATGTGACTTCTAACACGCTCTGGATGTTACGCTCTGCACTGTTTCCGCTTGACTTCTAACACGCTCTGCATGTTACGCTCTGCACTTTTTCCATGTGACTTCTAACACGCTCTGCATGTCACGCTCTGCAACCACAGCAAAGGCGTGTGAGTGAGACGTGTGCGTCGTGGCAGGCTGGGCGTACTCCAAGTGCACACAGGGAAGATTGACTCTCTGTGGAATTTGGCTAAAAAAAATGTGCCTAGCAATTTGCAGACAAAAGCTGGGCAGAACAAAGATGTCATGCTGTACCTGCGTTGCTGGCAATGGCGTTATCAGTGCCATAATGGCAACGTGCTGTCGAAGACAGCTTCCAAACTGATGGATCGCTGAGCCGACGATGGGTGTTAAAAAAAACTCGCCGAATCCACATCTGATGCACATGGTATTTACAAGGATTTGTCAAAAATCAATAGATTTTGAAGCCACTTTTTTTCACGAAAATTGAGTTATCAAAAGAGTTCGGAACAGCATTTTATATTGAAAATTACAGGTGATTCTGACGGTCCTATTCAGCAAACCCTCAAAACGCTCGCGCGATTTCGCATCCGCCGGGATGTTTATGACAGGATCCACATGGGTCAATGATGACAATGCTTTGCTATAGCTATTGCTGATGATGAATTACAGTTTAGCTATATTCTGGGAACATGATAGCAAAAAGGTATATGATGGGGAGCTAGGGCAGCTAGGCAGTGACATTATGATAAACCCAACTATGATGAGGATATCTTCACTATACCTTCGCAAATTACTCTCTGTAATTCAACGTCACTATCCAAAATCACAGCGCGTAATAGGTAACATGTCTATAAATGTGCAAGTTTCCATAGCTATCTTAAATTACTGAAGGGTAAAATTTGACAAACAACTACAATTGGGATTTAAATTTGGTTCAATGGGCATCATAATGAGCAAAATAATGGGGATACGTGGGAGATGTACTGTAACCAGTATATAAATGGGATCTTAACTATGTTGATACATGGGATGAAAGGGTGAATACTTGGTCAATGAGACCTATTTCCACACATGGTTTAATCATCAGAATGAATCATATGATTTCTGAACTATTGCTGACAATCATTGTTGGTTATAAACTACAACCAACTATCATAAACCAGTTTATGAGTATATAGGGAGTAATGATGATAACATTCACTGTGCAGAATGTATTGATATGCTGGGTGATTTTTGAACACCTGCAGCGCCATTGTTGACATTTAAACCAACCAGAAATGGGATAGAATGAAATCATAGCCGCATCATGGGGATATGATGGGGAGATTGATGGATCAAATGGTGACATAACCTACTACGATTTCGATAGAAATACGGCTTTGGTATGCTTTGTTTTAGGAGAGCCCCGAATCTCATGGACAATCATTTAGCTGTCCTGTTTTGGTTTGGGGATGATTTTTGGGTCAACCCTGGATGTTTACCCTCTGGTTATTTAACATAGCCATGGAAAATGACCCATTTATAATGGATTTTCCATGGCTATGTTAAATATCCAGATGGTATACATCTTGATAAAAGTGGAAAGACATGCGAGCCACAAGACGCTCGGATACGCTCGGCAACTTCAGAGAGGTTCATGGTGGTTAATATTGGAAATACTCCCATCAATGTTCTTTATTGGAAATACTCCCATCATGTTCTTTCAATTTTGTATATGGGGATGGGTCAATACCTATTAATACCATTTTTAGGTGGATGAACATCCATTTACCAGCTATTTTGATGTTCACCAGGGGTACAAGGTTTTGACACACTGCCATATGAATGCGTGAATTTGTCGTATTTGTTGGGAATGAAATGAATCCTTGCTTTAATTCAGCTGTTTTCCGGATGTTCCCGTTCACTCTCCAGTCAACTCAGTGGTGTGCCTAGGTGCCAGATATTAGATAATATTAGCATAGAAGCCATAATATACCTAGTTTGTAAGGGTTTGTTACTCTCCAGGTTTGGGGTAGACTTTCACATCATCCTGAGAGATTTCAGGTGCTGTCTGTTAGTGAAGGGGTGGCAGTTGGGTTGGGATACCGCTGTCTTCATGGGAATCATCACCAAGTCACAGCCCATTAAAATGTAAACCATTACACGGTTTACCCTCTGGTTATGATTAACATAGCCATGGGAAATGGCCCATAGAAATAGATGGTTTACCTATTGAAAATGGGGATTTTCCATGGCGAACTGTTAAATAATCAGATGGTACCATCCTGCTATTTCCTGCTAAAATCCCATAAAATCCAATCACATCTCATGATCTCACACGAAACCTCAAGAAACAATTGCTCTTGGTAACATCCGTTTAACCCATCTGATCTCCGGTTTTGATGAAATTTGAGCTGAAAATCTCAGGACATTCAAGTGGAGATGCAGAGACGACACTTTGAGGAGGATGGTTTTCTGAGCAGTGAGCCAAACAGAGATTACTATTGAAAATAGCCATAGAAATAGTTGGTTTACCCATTAAAAATTATTGATAGCATGGTGATTTTCCATAGCTTTTTGTATGTTTACCAGAGGGTAATTGCAACCACATGGCATGATGGTTTAGGGGGATTTCACGGAATTAAATTGAATGTAATGGGGGTTTCATGACTGTTGAATGATGGTTTACTGGATTGTTGTGGGAAATATACTATCCAGTGGTGAAAAGTCTCAGGATCTATTGGCATCCATATTCCCTATGAAATGAGGAGCCCTGCGGAGCTACGAATTTTCAGTTGCCCACATCAAACTGTTTTGATGGACGTTTCATGGGTCTTTGAAATGATTTTGAGATAAGAAATGGTGAGGACATGAATGTTTTTAACACGTGTGAATGGGAGTTTAAGCAACCAAACGATGACTGGTGGTTTCAAACATTTTTTATTTTCCACAATATATGGGATAATCCCTCCCATTGACAGATATTTTTCAAGATGGTTAAAACGACCAACCAGATGATAATGGGAATGTAATGGGATTTGCTGCGGTTTGTTTGCAAAAAATGGGCCTGGGCTGGCCCTCAAAAACGGGAAATCATAAGGCGGAATTGGTCTTCCGTCACATTTTTGGAGAGAAAATAATGCGTGCGGTTGTAATTCACAAACTACCGGACACTTCCACCAAAAAATGGCTAGCGCGCACATTTTAGGCTGAAAATTGCGGCTGCGTCTTTGTTTTTTAAGTGTGGATGGTGCCACTCTGGCATCAAGATTTGGATGATACATGTTGAATGTCATGTGTCACTAGAACAGATGGAAAACTTCTGCACCCAGTAGTGTAGGTGGTTTCACTTTATGTTGTTCGGGCTGCAAAACGTATAGGACAATGAACCACCAAGAACCACAAGGTTCATTGCCGTTGCCCCAAAATAGAACTTGAGATTTGCGAATTCCGAATTCGGAAAGTAGTCTCCCATCTCCCTGTCGAATCATCAAATTTCAATAGTGCGATTCTTCCAAGTTGGTGGTTTCAATAGATGTGGTACTTTACAACCTATGTGGGCTGGTGGAAGCAAAACAAGTTACCATGTCTGAGGATGCATGGACAATTCGAGTTGCCCAACGTCGGGGCCTTTTGAGTCAAAACATGCCCAGCGGAATGCAATTTCTCATCATTTCAGGAAACTCTTTGGATATGTTTGGATAGATGAAAATCATTGAAAATCATTGGCAACAGACAAAATCCAAGCCAGAAAAAAAACACATAAAGATCATAAAACTGATCTGTCCATAGATTTCTTTGAACATGCGGTATCCCGCTTAAAAATCCCCAAGAAATCCATTGATTCAACTTCCAATTCACCCTCCAGGAGTCAGTTCATCCGGTCCAGCCCTACGGAGGTAGGATGGTAGTCCGACTATTCAGGGTGAATTCTTATCATTTACCCATATCTCTATGTGTATATGTATAATAATAGTAATAATGATTTGACTGCATATGTATGTATATGATTTATTTATATTTATTTGATATACTGTATATCCATATGGCTGTCTATGTTTTTTTGTGTGTGTGGGTGTGTTGGCGAAAAACACAGGTCCAATCCCTCCAGGGAAGGTGTGTTTTGCCTCATGGCATCTATGGTGGTTTATACCTAGTTTACTGACACTATGACAATGTTTGAAGATGTTTGTTTGCCCCAATGACTGAAGAAAAGTACTTGATCCACAGTGCCATAGTATTACATAGCACCTCTGGGCAAACCGTTTGGGTATTGAAAAATACTATTCACTACTTTCTTCTTTGGCAAGAGGTGTTGGAAGTTGTCATGCCCAGTTCATATTTGTAACACTTTCCAATCTTTGGTATCTCTAAGATTCTAAGAGTAAGTAAGGTTTGCAATGAAATGGCTTATGAATTAAAGTTGCAACCCAAGTCCGCCCTAGTTTTGGACGTGGCACGGTTAGGATATGTTGATGGCTTATGGCTGTTTGGGGCGCGGTTCCACTAAAGAAAACAGTTTTGGGGATTATTTCACCCCTACAACCGTTCATCCCCAGGCTGGTTCCATTAAAGTCCCATGAAGTTTCCCATAAATTAATTATCGCTTTCCCGATTTTAGATTACCCTCTGGTAAACATACAAAAAAAACTGTGGAAAATCACCATGCTATTAATGGTTAGTTAAATCAACTATAGCCATTTTCAATAGCAAACTGGTAGTTTACCATAGGGTAATTAGATCAAATTCAAACTCCACTTACACGACTCGATCCAATACTGGAACTGGTTCGTACTCATGTTAACTTCCAATCTTGGAACGGCCAAATCACATGTTTTTCCATTTGGCAACTTAAACATCCCATCATGTCTAGGTGATGTTCTCATTCGAACCTGTATTTAGACTTAGATTTCTCATTCAACCCTCCATTCACAAGGGTCAAATCCCATTCAAATCCTATGTCCACGCTATTTCCCCATTGAAATCTCCATTTCAAATGTGATTTCCCCATGAAAATCCCATCACCTGCGATCAGCTCCTGGCCATCCTGGCCATCCTGGCCATTCTGGTCCTGGTCCTGGCCCTGGCTATCCCAGCGGATTCCCAGCCACTCGGTGAAAAACTGCTGGAAGCGTGGAATGGAAATGCTGGAATTTTGTAAATTTCATAAACACAATCATCAATCACCATTTTTAATAGGTAAACCATCTATAAATGGGCCATCTATACCATGGCTATGTTAAATAACCAGAGGGTATTTATCTGGTTGGTGGTTTGGAACATGAATTTTATGACTTTCCATATATTGGGAATAATCAAATAATCCTTCCCATTGACTAATCAGAAGGGTTGAAACTACCAGCCAGTAAGCCATTTTAGAAAAAGGAAACATATGTTTAAATTCAACATTCTGGCATAACTCAGATTTTTGGAAATGTTGAATTCATGAATAAAAAATAGAAAAAGAAACCATAAAATTTATGCCACTAAAATTGGGATGAATCATCCGGATCTACAGTATGTGTATTGTATATTTTTGTATATTGCTGTATTAATGTATGTGACTACATATAGCTATATCACAGTTTTTTGTGAGTCCGTCTGAATGAGGTTACACCCAGTTGTGGTTTTTTTTTTCAACGGAAAATCCTCATGGACCATGAAATTTGGCGCTACCCTCTTGTTCAAGCAAAAAACATGTTTTTCATAGGTTTTGGCCACGTAGAAAGTTGATGAAGGTTGGATGTTCATTTTGAAGTGAGTTGATCTGGTTTACCCTCTGGTAAACAGCCACATAACTATGGAAAATCACCATTTTAATGGGAGAACTCACTATAAATGACCATTCTCAATAGCAAACTGTTAGTTTGCCAGAGGGTATCTGGAACTGTTGGTTTCAATGGCTTCATGTTCATGTAGAGATGGATGTTTTTGATGGGTTGCTCCAATAGAACTGTTGGAACGTGGTGACTTTCATGGATATGACCATTTATATTGAGGTTTTACCGCTAAGGACAGCACGTGACAAAGAACTCCATACCAAGCTACATGTTTGATGTAAATCGGAAGGGGAACGATGAACAAATTGATGACCTCAAATCAGAACTGAATAGATAGATATGATAAAAAAAAAGAAGTGAACCACCAAAAAAAAAAGGCATAGAATTGAAAGGAACAATTCCCGGCCACACCCCCAAGAGTGAATGGTAAAACTGAAGGTTTTGCCCAAAACCATATCATTGGAAGCCGTTAGCATTTTTAGGGGAGCCCTGCGTATGTATTAAACTGGAACCATGTTCGGCTCCGTAAGTACTAAATGTGTCTGGCGTTTTCCTTTGCAAAATGGCCATGCCCAGTTCTGCTGAAAAGAGATTGGGACTTGAGAGCTCTTGATCCATTTAGTTCCAGGGTGAATGCTTTTGGGATTGGTTTTCAACTGGTTTTCATCCTCAAAGAGGTGGCTCTACACCCCATGTTTTTTTCATATCCTTTGGGATCGTTATATTTTCCAGGATCATGAACTACCATCGAATGGCATAGATCAAAATGGAGCACACCCTGCAAGCCAAAGACATAGATTGTCAATGATTGTCATAACCTGGCGGTCTGGAAAATCCTCATATTTAGTGATTTTTTCCCATAGAAAACTCCATTGATCAATGATTTTCCCATGAAATCTTACTACCCTCATTTTTTTGGGGTGAATTTTTCCTTGGAGAAATCCTCATGAAAGCCTCCATTTCCCTTAGATTTCCCGCATTGAAATCTGATTTCTCCAGGTGCCGGGCCAACAACCCATGTATCGGCCGCAGCCGATGGGGCCGATGGCACCTATGGCACCTATGGCATTTCCAGCCAAGGGCACTGGAAAAGGCCTGCCAGGATTCCAGGATGCTGAAAATTTGATGAAGAACTGAGGATTTGAGTGAGGATTGAATGGAAGATGATGGGATTTAGTGGGGAAATATATGCTTTTAAGCAACTATGTTTTCATGAAATCGGATGGCATAGCCTTGTATGCCCATATTGGAAGATGGTTATCAATCCATCTTCATGGTGATCTATATATGGATGATAGGGATTTCGGATGGATATGTTAGGACCATGGCACATATGATGTCTGGTTGCTTTTGTGAGTACTGAGGTAGCTATCCATCTTGAATCATCCTGACATGTGACCCCTTAAGTTTGACCAGAATGGTTGGAGAATGCAAAACATAATTAATTCACCTGCCAGTTGTCATTGTTCAGGGAAAAATGATCAAATGTCCGTCGTCAAAGCCTTTCCTGGCTGGCAGGTGGAAAGGGCTTCATTCCGCCAAGACCGTTGCTTGTCACTGAAGGGCCCTGAATGAGTATGGCGAACAGAAATCCATGTTAGATGTTGAATGATTACTGCATCATTTGCATCATTTATGATTGATTACTCCATCATTTTGTTGTTTAGGCGAAAAAGTAGGAGGATCGGGGTTTTCTTTGAAATAGTAGGTTGCATGTTTTCGCTGAAGACGACAAGACACGGACATGGCTCAAAATTCTCGCCGCCCTTGTCGAGCAGGTTAATGACATCCATATTTCCGTGCAGGAACTGTTACACTCAATAGTAATCCCCAAAGTCACCATCAATGAGTGCGAGAAAGCATCCAAAATGGTAGGTTTACATTATAGTCATCCCCAATAGATGGAAAAGTAAATCCCTACTAATCTGATGGTGATTTACTTTTCCATCTATTTTAAGGGATGACTATACACAATTCACTCCAAATCGTGGTTCCATCGAGGCCACCGGCGGTTATGCCTACACCGAGATGGTGGGGCCCAGGTTACCCAGGTTCCAGGGGTCCAAGTCGAGCCTTCTGAGAGGCTGCGGCTATGCTGCGGCTTAGCGGTTCGCGAATTGCTACATGGATAGGTCAAAAATGGTCAAAAGTTATGACATTACCATATCTGATCATATCTGGTTGGCGGTTTGGAACATGACTTTTATATTTTTCCATATATTGGGAATAATCATGATCCCATTTGACGAACTCCATCATTTTTCAGAGGGGTAGGTCAACCACCAACCAGTGATGGAATTACCATATGATTGGGGAAGAATCATCCATGAACCAGCTGTTTTAGAGGGACTCGTGGCCTACAGTCGAATACACTGCTAGATCCATGGATCAATTTTGGATACACATCATTGCGACGGCACGGGAATGATGGTTAATAATGGCTAATAGTGGTTCATAAGGAAATTGTATTCAAATGGCTTTGTTTATCCCTATGTCAGGTCAGTGACCTTTTAACAATTTATCAGGATAAATGCAAATAGGCTACGAAAACGCCTTGGATCGTCAACCCATCAACCACTGCCTAGGAATATTGCTGGGGTTTCCAGCAATCTTTAGGTATGGAACAAGATCGAAAAGAAATGTTACCTCAGGGCACCTAGTTCCAGGCAAGAAGAATCAAACCAGCCACGGTTCCAGCAACATGTGCCGAAGATAATCTGTTTCCCTTTTGGTCCGATGATGGGTCCCGCAGCACAATGTAAACCCTTTTGGATGTGGTATGATGTGGTATGGTTTGGAGCTTCATCTTCGGAGTATGCCCCATTTTTTTTGAAACCATTAAAAACCATGTAATATATATATGTATGTACACCCGTGTCTTACAAGTGTGTGTCTGGTTCGGGGGCGGTAAACAGCTAGCAGCTAGGCTTATGCCCAGGAAGCAGCCCACGTTTGTTTTAGCAAAAAGTGGGGCAAAGCTCCCCACGACACCGCGGGAAAAAAGCAAACTGGCGCGTTGATATTGCTTTCTGGTAATCCAGCATGCCAGGTTTGAAAACAATTTTCACTGAAAATCATCGAGCAACACGGATGTCTTTATCATGATTTTGGTTGTTGCTATGTTTGATTGCAGGAGGGTACACATTGCAAATTTCTTCTGATTTCTGCTGAAAGGGTGCTGGCTGTATCCTTGTTTTGCTTCGCAGAGTGTAGGATTGACGTCCTGGACTTTTACAAGTTTGAGTCTTCAAGAATCAAACCCGAACAGCGTCCATGTTTTCCATGTTTGCGTGGCTCATTATTCATCTGTTCTGGAATTGTGAGATTATTGTGTTTGATGAGGACTTTACTGCGAAGTCACAACATATTCATGATCACCATGGTGTATGGTCAATATGGGAGTCATTCCCCATGGCATTATATTTCAAACCTGCTAAAAAAATAGAGTTCATTGAATCCAGATCTCAAATCAAGCCATTAGATCAGATCCAATTAGATATTTTCATATTCCTATCATATTCTATCCATTGGTTACACCCCCAAGTTCTCATTCACCAAGCGGTTGAATGGTTGAATCCTCCTGTGACTTAGGTGGCTCTCTGTGCGTTGATTGCGGTTGCCGGCGGCTTCCATAGGCTGCGACTTTGAGCACTTTGGGGAGATCCAATCCTCCAATCCCATCAGGAAATCCATTAGAGTTTGCCCAAGAAAGCCTGGGTTTAACACATGTTTGAAATAGATGGGTTTACCTATTAAAAATTGGTGGATCTTTCCATGGCAAACCGTTAGTCATAACCAGAGGGTAATTGTTATGTTATTGTAACTATAGTCCCTCTGGTAAATAAACAGTTTGACCCTGAAAATAGCAAATTCTTAATGGAAACTAGTCTTCCAACCCCGATGACTGCCAGGGTCTATGTTAATTTACCAGAGGGTAGCACTTAGCACCATTTTTTAATATCACGATATATCATGTCTAATCATCAAAGATTCGATGATATGAGGAAATTTGAGCATTGAACAATATTGAACACTTCGGGTTTGTGATCATCAAAGCTAAGGGTGTAGCCACCAATGGAAAGAGAACACACCAAACATGATGGTTGATAGCGCTCTAAAATGAGATACCCCAAAACGAACCATTGGTGGAACGTATTGAATATATGGGTGAATTTTGCTGACAAAACGTCAGATCTATGTCTTCCAATAGATCCAATTGTCTATTCTCAAAAGCTTTCAGTCCCCAAAAAAAACACCAATTTTTCAGCGTTTCCCGTGTTGCGAAAATTCCCATGGAATTTTCACCAATTTTTTAATCCCCAGGCGCCAGACCCGGGCCCTCCGGGCCCGGGCACGGACAGCCCGAAGGGCCAACATCACGGGTCCCGGCTGGACGGATGAGCTGGCGCGGATTTTTGATCCACGCCCAGAGGGGTCCGGAAAACCCAGCGTCTTCGGAGAGGAAAATGGGGTAGTGCACTCCCTCAACTAACATAAGAGTCACTTTCTTTGGAGGAATGGGATTTAGTAATGGCTATATATATGGCTATATCTACATTATATAGTGGGTTTAGAATCTTTGACTATGATAATGGGATATGATTGGAAAATTAGAGTACATGGGTACATAAATAGGGATTATAATGGTATAAAATGGTGATCCATGATATTTGCTTAGACCCTCACCATCGAAGTGTATCCCAATTACAGATGGAATCATAGGGATACATGGTTATAGCCTCTGGTAAACATGCCAAAAAACTATGGAAAATCACCGTTTTTAATTGTTAAATCCACTATAAATTGCCATTTTCAATAGCTATGTTAAATTACCAGAGGGTAAGTTATATATCCAACTGTAATGGGGATATAATGGGACATACTCGTTAATTCGATGCTATTTTTTGTGGAGTTCACCGGCTATTTTCTGGGGATATGCATGGTGGGACACTCTACACTAATCCGTGGTGCATGGAAGAAGCGGTTCCGAGCTAGAGGTGTCCATACTCCTTATCAGACATAGGGAGCCCTGCGGAGCTAGGAAATCTACAGTGGTGTCCTGCAATTGTTTACCATAAATCAATCATTCACATCTGAAAACGGGCAAACAAATGTGTTTTTTGTTTAAATTTCTTATTTTATTGGGGTGGTGCTTTCAACAATGGAACAATCTGGGATAGGTATCATATTATCCCATATGTTCCCGTTGAAAGTAGCTCACTGGGCCAAGGGAAATCTTTAGTGCGTTCTCTAAAAGTATAAGTTGTGGGGTCTATGAAGTCAGTGATAAATCTCTTATCCCAAAGAGCATTCGGACCAGCTTCAAGGAATGTCCAACCCCCCATGCCCCTTTTTGGTCTTCGCTTATCTCTGGGTTGGAAGCGGCGACCAAACCTGCTTTTCCACAGTTCCTTCAAGTCCTTCAAGAACTGATGGTGTTTAATGATCCATTTCCGTACTCAGGCAATGGCGCCCGGATTTTTTGGGGTGTGTTTTTTTCCTCTCATTGCTTTGGAGGTACAAAGAGGATCGCGGTACAAATTGTCGGACATAATTCCATCATCAATTAAAGGCTCCATTTTTGGAGTTGTCTCATGCTGGGGGATGCCCCAAATCCAGTGTTTAGACAGCCCAATCCCTGACGTACCCAGTCATACCCTGCTATCCTATGCATTACTTAACTTACACTTCACCGTATTTGGGTTGCTTCCTTCCATTTCACTGATTTTTTTTTCGGTTGGCACACGCATTTAGAATTCTATTTGGATCTATTGGTGAATGTGCCCGCGTGCATTCTCCCTTCAATTGCCCTCCGAGATTTCGTTGTGCAATTATTTTCTGAGGATAGTTTACCACCCAGCACAAAGTGCTACCACCAACAAAAAAGCGATTCCACAAGGTTTCCAAACAATTTCCAATTTCACCCAAACTTAAAGATTGCTCTAGATATTTCTCAAGTTTCCGGCCAAGTTTCCATAAATCTGCAGACTTGCAAACCAAACATCCAGCCAAACATCCAACCACGAGGCCTGGATGGCAGCCTGAGTTCGGTTACTCAGGTAGACCTCGACTTCGATTGCTGATCGACGCTGAGGATCCACCTGGTGTTTCCAGCAGTTTTACCCAACCTGGTTATGACTAACAGTTCGCCATGGTATAGATGGCCCATAGAAATAGATGGTCTACCTATTAAAAATGGTGATTTACCCAACAACCATCCTGTCAATGGGAATTTCAGGATCCTAAATTGGAGGTACGTAAACGTACCATATTTCAGGCCATATGAATTGTGGGGATATTCCCTGAAAATTAGGCCTCAAAAATAGGCCAAACATATATGGTAGGTACCTCCAATCAATCGGTTCCTGAGTCATGGCCATTGAATAGTTTTAGCCGTGTTCTATCCACATGATAGTTTAAAGGAGAATGGGTCAACATTGAAAACGTGGAAAACCATATGTTTTTGTGTCATTTCTTAGTATTACCCTCTGGTAAACATACAAAAAACTATGGAAAATCACCATTTTTAATGGGAAAACTCACTATTTCTATGGCCATTTTCAATACCTATGTTAAATTACCAGAGGGTAACCATCTAAGTATTAGGGTACCCAAGTTTGACTCATACCCGCGTGAGAGAAAATTGGTAGATCAATAGGGAATATTATACCAAATTATGGCCCATTTGATTCGGATGTGATGGGAATATCACCAACCACAATGGTATATATCCAACTGTAATGGAAAATAATGGGATACAATGTTTTACGGTATTTCTTGAGGGCAGGAGGGAACCGTTGGGAGCTAGGGGTATTCATATTCCCTACGATTCCCTATCAGCCGGTGCCCGAGCTACGAATGTTGATGAAACAATTGGTCACTCAAAGGTCTCAAAATATTTCAAATAGCTGATGGACATTATTGAACAGATGGTTTATCTCCAAGTATGTTAGTTGAATACCCATGAATATCTTCAAATATACCCTTTGGTAAATTAACATTGCTATGGAAAATTGTCATTTATTGCCGATCTAGCTATTGGATATTGTGATTTTCAATAGCTATGTTAAATTATCAGAGGGTATCCAAACATGATGGTTTGGCAACATATTGGCCTTGCCAATGATGGTGATGGTGCAGGACATTTGCCACTCCTATGCCAAGGTCGCAAGGGAAGGGGGTTACTCTTTTCCCAGGCTCACATTTGAATAGTACACCACACATACGTACCGTACCGTACATGTATACAAACATATGTCGTATTATTTTGATTTAATTTACATTCTATAAATCTGGGTAAATTTGATCACGACCTCACTGCGACCGACCCCGGGCATCATAGTTTTTATTGGGAAATCATCCCCAAATGGCTGCAAGATTCAGGTTAGTGAAATCTTATTTCATTTACCCAGATGTATGTAGATAATTTATCCCAATAATGTCAACCCCGGATGAGACTAAACCATGGTTTATTATCCATCCATTATTGAGATGGCCAATATACATTCCATAAATATGTTCTTATGGCTTTAGTCATGTAATCATATGCAGAATCGCCATCTCTGGGGATCTCAAACCAGAACGGATGGAGAGATTTCGAGATTTCAACGGTACTGTAGCCCCCGGCACCAAACCTCTAGCACCGGTGCATCTCTTCTATGAGATCATGCCAAGATGTTCCAGCGAGTCGGATGTTTCATAAGCTTCACGACTGGTTGTTTTCCACCAATGTTTTAATTTTTCCTGGAGGGCAGCCCCAAAAAAAATCTACCGTATTATTGGAGCCAAGTGTCCGGGATTGTGAATTCTTTGTTTGAGCCAAGTGTTTCATGGTTCCATGCCACTAGATATTGTCCGGTTTCATTTGAGATGGGCCTGGTGATGACGAAGATGAGAGGAAGGGGATGGGTCAAAACCCATTGTTACCATATTAAATACAAAGTGGGGCCCCCTAGATAGCTAAGTTGGTTTATAACTCCAATAACTATGGTTTATGGCAGATATAACTATAGTTATGGGAGGTTATAAACCAACTTATAACTGGGGGGCACCATCCTGTACCATATTAAATATGGGCATGAGATGGTATGACTTCATCCGTTTGCCAGACTTTTGGCCCATAAAAAAAACATAGCCTTTGGTAATCAAACATGGCCAGAAACTCCCGAAACTTGGCTCCATGAACCCGTTACTCCCTTAAAAATGATGCCATGGCTAGGCCGGGGGATTTGACGGAATGGTATTATAGTGACGAGATTTTTGGTACCTGAAACATCCTGAGATACACATTTTTCACAGTGAAACTGTAGGTGAAATGATATCCAATGAGCCAAGGATTCTCTATAAACCGACCCATTTGAATCAACAAATCGTGATTTCGATGCTACAGGCTAAGTACCTCCAGACTGGCAAGTGGACAGGCGGGATAGCTCTTCCAAGGTGGTGCCCCTGAGGTAGCGAAGTTGGTTTTTCACTACAATAACTTGGGGTAACTGGGGTTCATGCTATAGTAATATATATATATATATATTTGTTTATTCTATTATTTATATATATATATAAATCCCTCCGGGGCGGACGTTCGCCCATCATTGGGGGTTTAGTATGGTTTAGTTACGTTCTGGTTTGTTCAGGATATATTTCAGATTGTTTTAGCGTTTACTTAGGGTTTGTTTTGATTTTCTTTAGGGTTTGTTTACTTAATTTTCGTGCTATTTAGGGTTGTTTTAGGGTCTACTTATGTCTTTCAAATTTTTGCGGTTTGTTGAGGTCTCAGTTAACAGCTCGAAACACTGCAAATTACTGAGGATATCTTCAAGAGACGCTTCAAATGGTGATTTTGGCCCCGTCTTAGGTAAGCGCAAAAACGCCATGAGACGCAGGTAATATCAATATGTTGCATGCTCGCAGTGTGCGAAAAACACGCGAACCGGACACAACAGTCCCGCAGATTGCAGTTGTTCTATGAATTTCCGTGGGTTTCAGGGCCAACGTCAGACCCCTAGCGATATAAATGTGTATATCTGGGTAAATTTGATCACGACCTCACTGCGACCGAGCCCTGGAATCATAGTTAATAAGGGAAATCATCCCCAAATGGCCGCAAGATTCAGGTTAGTGAAATATTATAATTTACCCAGATGTATGTAGATAATTTATCCCAATAATGTCAACCCCGGATGAGACTAAACCATGGTTTATGAAAATTAGGGGGGTACTCCTCCAATAGTCATAATCTGATACTTTTTTAATGGTACCCTCCCAATTAAACAGCCGTTTGGGGTTTATTAATCCAGGGTTGACATTATGTAGTTAATTGGGATTTGTAACCCAATTTGCAACTGGGCGGCACATGGGGCACAACGTTGTAGGTCTTATGATCCCAAATATTGGTTTCTGCGACAATTTTTGGGTGCCTCCAAAATTGGTTGATCATCATTTTTACCTACATACTTCTAACATTAGTATCTATCATGACATATTGACATTGGCGAAAAATAGGACAAGATAAACACATCAATTGGTTCTTACCATCCCGGTAGGGGCATCAGTTGATTTTTTCACCGAAACTGGAAACCTTGGAAACAAAAATGTGTGTGCGGAAATGGGGTATATCTCCAACATAAATGGGGTGTACCCCAAAATGGTTACTATACTTATATTATATGCTTATTGAAAAAAACTGATGATGAATTTTAAATGAGAGGATTTATTGGTACCCTTTTGTCAATAGAGTTTCACACGCCGATCATTTTAATTTAACTCCATTGATTGAAATCAATTCCTTCTCACCATTAAAACATCAATAATGTTCGTAAAGCAATAAACCATCCACAGTTTGATGGTTTATATGTGGTTTATATGCATAAAAATGGAAACTTTGGGGCCATCATGGATCCATTTTTTTGCTTTACCTTAAGATCATCTAACCACATAAATCCACATAAATCCACATTAATCCAATCAATCCCATTGAGCCAAAAATCTCACCAAAGTCCACGGGAGATTTGGCAGATTTGGCAGGTCCTCTAAGTGAAGGCATCGAGAAGGTCTTAGACTATGGTGCTTGGGGTGGTGGCGAACCTGAGGTGCCCGGACTCCGGAAGTCCCAATATGTCCTAATCATCCACCAGACATAGTGGGACCATGCTGGGCTGTGGCAAACCCTCTGAGAAGCGGCAACAAAAATAGTGGGACCATGCTTCCCAAATGTGTAACTCGATGTTTATTTCATGGGAAAATCCATTCAGATCATTAGATCATCAAGGATGTTTGGGACAATCGTTAGATGACCTCATGTGGATAGCATTTTCTGCTAGTGACTAGGAGCTGACTGGAAAACTCATGGGTGATTTTACAGTATTTTACAGAGCTATAGAAATTTACCAATCTATTACCTATGAAACGCCATGATTTTCTCAGCTACGATAGATGAGGGTGTTGATAAGTTAAATCCACGTTTGTTGAGGGTTAAAATCTGAATTTTGTGAAAACCTACTCAGACCTACCGGTGATCCGGCGTGTTTTGGCAATGAAACAATAAAGTCAATGTAAAAAAATCGTATATCTACCCTTTGGTAAACTAACATATCTATGGAAAATCATCATGTTTAATGGGTAAATCCACTATAAATGACCATTTTCAATAGCTATGTTAGTTTACCAGAGGGTACTGCCTAGCGATGCTTTTTGATTGAAGATTGGCTTATGACCGTCTATGACCTACATGATTCAATGTCATTTTGCTTGGCTATCTTAGAGCTGGTGGTTCCATCCAGGTTTTTTCAGAGCCAACAACCAGCAACAGCATCAAACCTCTGCAAGTTTTAAAGCTTTTTTTCATGCAATTGTATCCCATTGGTTTAAAACATGTTGAAACATCATTTCCATATATTCCACATGAATGAACTCTCCGGTGTTTCATTTTAGCTAAGGACATGGATATCCTGATATGCATATTCCCTTTCACATGAAAAGCCAAGGAGCTACAAGTCGAGTTTCTCACTGTCAAAATGAGCTAAACCCTCGCACTTGTCACGACCCATCGCCTGCTTTCCTTGCTATTTTTGCGTTGTTTCACAGGTAGTGAATCCAGATGCTCGGCCCGCATACGTGATGCGTACCCGGCCAATGTTTTGATGGGGTGAGGTTTGAGTTTCCTGGAGGGGTGCTGCAGACTATGCCTCAGAATTTGCATGTTTTGAAAAGCGTGGCTGGTTTCCTGTAGTTCTGAAGCAAGACTACCTTTGGGAAAGTCATACACCTGCAAATCGGAGTGCCATGTGGTTTATTTGAAACCTAGTCACCTCAAATTTGACCGGGGTATTTTGCAGGATCTTCCTAAGAAAAGTGAATCTATACACATCAACATGTTATCAACATGTTCTCCAAAATTTGCCACCCCCTCAACATAGAACGTACCTTATTTTTTAAGAAAGTAGTTTTGGAACCCCCAATACCTGGCAGGGTCGAAAGGCGTCATGTCATATCACAGATTGGTTCCATCAGAGATCCAGGTCATTCGGCAATAACCTGGATTTGCTGAAGATGACCTGGGAAAAAAACTCCTAGACAATAACCTGGATTTTTCCATCATTTTCAAGATGGGTTATTGCCTAATAACCTGGTTCATCTCCCGTTTCTTGGGTGGGAAATGGACGAAAATGGCGACGCGATCAGATCATGATTCTCTTTTGATCCCCCAACATTCTCAGGATCGGGCTCCAGATGAGCCGGATATGACGCCTCCAGAAATCTTGACCTTTGTGGGAATGCCGGCAGACATGATTGAGGCGAGATCTTTCATCTTTTTGGTGCTGAAACATGGTGAAACATGGTGAAACATATGGCAACCCACCAAAAAAAAATCACCCAAATTCATCGAACAAATAGAACAGCAACAAGTATACTCAAAAAGTGCGAGTTTCTCCATCTTTTTGAGTGATATATAGGTCCACACTTCATGTTGATGAATGGATGAAAATCCATTCGCCAATGGTTTTGATGTGAACACCAGGGTGCCAGGCGTATGATCTATAATGTCCATTGCCTATGATATTTTATTTTATTGTGAAACGTGGTGGTTTGGGAGATACTCCACCAAAAATTGACATATCCCATCCCGTTGATATGAAATACTCCTCAAACCCCAGGTTTGGTATTTGATCAAATAATTTCGGCAGTCCTTAAGGTGGATATGTCGTTTTCGTTAAAGTTGATGATGCGATTTGGTTGCAGGGGCGATGTCGCGATGTTTTTCCTATCACTGCAGTCACCATGGATTTTTCACCTCCAAAAACCCACCAATTTCCTTGCCATTTGCAGGCCGTTAAGCCTGGAGACTTGGTGGATGGCTACCCAGAGGCCTGGAGATGGATGGTTTGTGATGAGACTCCTCTGCCGAAAAAATGCTGGCAGAAAAAGGCCAATCAACGATGGATACGAACTTCACAAGTTCAGGCACTGGTTTGATCAGCACAAGGATTTGTTCATGGCAACACTCCTTCCCATGTGTGAAGATGATGCACGCTTGGGGAGTCCATCGAGAAGTGAAAATGTAAACTCTTCACACTAATATTAAAGGTCGCCCCCCAAAATAATGAACCTAGGGGTAGTTTTTATTGGTAGGGAGTCTTTAAAATTGGGGGGAGAAGGCTCCTAATATTAAATTAATACTCTTAATACATCTTAATTTAAAAAGAAACACTAAAATTGTCGATTTCAAAATCAATTTTATAGATGCCCTTTTACAATCTAATAAAGATATTGCCAAAAATTGGATTTCGAAGCTTTCCCCTAATATTGATTGAAAAACTAAAATGTTCGATTTCAAAATCGATTAAATTCAGTTTTGAAATCTAATTAACATATTGCCAAAAATTGGATTTCGAAGCTTTCCCCTTAATATCAAATTTAAAACCTTAATCAAAGTAACTGATTTGATTTTAACAAACGGACCCTAGTAAAAAACCGCCCGGCGCTAACGAGTTTTTATTATTACGGGGGCAGAACCTTCAAATGGACCTTGATTTTTGAATTGTTTTCCAAAGGGGATCAAATAAAAGTCAAATTGACCAATCTGAAATTTCCCAAAACAAATACTCTGGGGTAGTTTTTATTATTTTGGGGGGGTGTTTAGTAATAATTAGGAAGAAGGGATTAAGAAGATGGGTGTCCAAATGGTAGTACTGGGGTGGCAGGAAAAAGATCTTCCAAGTGGATGCACATGATGCTTGCAGTCTGCCAAGCATCAAGTTCTCCGAACCACTGTTGTTGGAATGGTACCAATCCCAGTGCACCCAAAGCACGATCCGCATCGTGGGCGATGGGCGCTGCTTTTTGCAGCGTTGTGCGATGTCATCTTGGCCATGCGTGTATAGGAATGGGTGGGTAGCAGCATTCCATTTTATGACCTTATGTTTTTTGATGATATCACTGTCAAATTCTGATTAAACTAGGTTGTATAGGCATCGCATGAAGATTCATCAAAGTAATACTCTGAGCACACACACACACATATATATATATTATATAACACGTATACACAAATTCCCGCTTCGTCATTGAAACCTTCAGAAGGGGTTTCGTTAAAAAGAAAAAGTTCAAAGACAAAAGTTGAAAAAAATGTGTTCATGTGTTTTGGCTAAGTGCATCTAAGATAATCACCGCTGTAAGCATGGGGCCTGGCAGTCCCCATACATACAGCATTTTCTTTAGATATATGGTGAGATTTCCAAATGGTTATGTCACACGTATATCAATACCGCCCGAGATTTGGTTAAGAATCCGAAAGCTTGAGGCCCAGGCTCCCTCAAAATCTGATTTTTAAATGCAGGCAAATTTCCACCACAGTAGGTCGAGGGTCCCTCAAATTCTTAGAGCATTCTTAGTTATGTATTGTATGCATCTGCGCAATTTGGAGCGAGCTAAAGCGAGGTAACGAGGTGGAGTTGGCAGATTTGACAAGAGACATACGAAAAAAAAATAAAGCCTGAAAAGTTGTTTTTTTTGCAAAGCCGGGCTTGTCCAAGTTTCAAAAAAGCAGTGCGGGAAAAACATTTTTTTAGAGCCCGAAAAATTGTTTTTTTGCAAAGCCGGGCTTCTCTGAGTTTCATAAGAGCAGTGCAGAAAAAGCAATTGTTCGTCGTTTTATCCAGCACAACTTCAGGTGTTGAACTTACCTAGCCAAACCGCTGTGTTTGGCTCAAGATCTGCCACTGCAAAAGGAGCTCACGCTGCTTGAAGTTAGCTGCTGGTTGACCTACAAAGTTAGGTTGTCAGCCGTAGTCGCTCTCCCGTGCTGTTTGCCATTGTCGCTCTGCTTCGCCTTCCATCGCTGTTTGCCGACTGGTTGCTCGTTGCTTGGCTCTTAGGCCTATCTGTCTCTTTGCTGCAACCCGTGTGTCACCAGCCTTCGTGGCGGGTCACATGGGAAAGCGGGGTGGTCAGGGATCGTCTGGGTATCACGTTCAGCACCCTCCAAGGGATAAGTTCGATCCAAACTGGAAACCTCGTAGGGGAGGCAAGAAGGCTCGTAAACAGAAGGAGCTGTCCGAAAGGAGGTATAAGGAATGGTTGGAATCTAAAGGGGTACCACCAATTGTCCCAGAAGAAATTGAAGAAATTCATTCGGACGATAGTGATAGTGGGCACCCGGATTCCTCAATTTTTTTTACAAGACCTTTCATGTGCTATAATCCGAGTTCTTTTGACTCTTTTGGGTTCTATGGACCATACGACCATACCTGCACTTGATGCGGATGGCCATGCCCACGCACAGCGGAATAGCTTGGATCTTCTGATCTCAAGCGGCACTGTTTGGTCTGGAGACCTGTCCTGTTGCGATCACCGTGCTGTGTATGCTGCCGACGGCTTCAAACGCGTTCCTGGCCGGGGGGAACGCATTTGCGGCCTTGAATCCTTCGTTTTTGACACGGTCGATCCAACTGCGGGGGGTCGTTTTATCCAGCACAACTTCAGGTGTTGAACTTACCTAGCCAAACCGCTGTGTTTGGCTCAAGATCTGCCACTGCAAAAGGAGCTCACGCTGCTTGAAGTTAGCCGTTGGCTGAAGCCTACAAAGTTATTTCGGAGCTTGATTTTTTTCTGCAAAGCCTAAGTTTTCTTCAAGTTATTGGGGAACACAATGTTTCAGGTCCCCAAGTCTATCCGATCCACATGTAGATTTTGCATGGATTGCAAGCAGTCCAAGCATGTGCGAAAAAAAAATCGGAGCTGGAAAAAATTGTTTTTCTGCGAAGCCTATGTTTTCTTCAAGTTATTGGGGAAAACAATGTTTCAGGTCTCCAAGTTTATCCAGATATAGATTTTGCTTGGATTGAAAGCAGTCCAAGCATGTGCGAAAAAAATCGGAGCTTGACAAAATGTTTTTCAGCAAAGCCCGATTTCATCCCATAAGACCACAAGGGGTCACTCCACAAACAAAAATGAACCGCAAAGGGGAATTGCAAACCTCACGTATAAGCAGTAATTCAAGAATTTGGCAATCCTATTCCAGGGCCTCTCAATATATCTGAAAATATGTAGCCCGCCTTGGATTAGAGCCACTCAAATTCTTATACAGTGAATTCTTATACAATACTCAAGCTGTATCCTCTGGTAGTCAAAGATTATATTCGTCAATATATGGATGTGTCCAGTATTTGCCCATTTTACTTCTATTCAGTCGAAATTATTTCCACTATGTTTCTTTTATATCTAATATCTATAGTTAAATGTTATACAAGCATGAATCTATATAGTGTTTTTGCAAGTTAAATAGTAAATATCTATGTAATTGATAGGCATCATTAATCCAGTGATGCTATATCTACTATATTGAGTAATACTATATTGTACCGATTAAATTATTGAGCCAGTCTCCATCATTTCCAGTGTATTTATAGTATACCAAGGATCAACCCATATTATATATATATCTCTCTCTATCATCTATTTGCTATATCTATGATATACACACACACATATATATATATACATATATACATAGCTATTTAACTATCGCTCTATCTATCTATCTATCTACCTATCTATCTAATCTAATCTAATCTAATCTTATCTTATCTTATCTATCTATCTATATATATATATATGTATAATGAATCCAGAACTCCAAAGATTTTCCTGGAACCCGTCCCCTGCCATGCCCAGACTTTGCGACAAGACCTGGGCAACGTGGTCCTCAGTGAGGTTTGGACGTTGCCAACCGTTTCCGTTGGATTTTTTCGGGGTCAAAACCTGGGACAAATGGGTGAAGTCCTTGGAGACTTGGTGAATTGGAAAAAACTGTTACCCTATGGTGAACTAACAGTTTGCTATTGAAAATGGACCATTTTAAATGGTGATTTACCTATTCAAATAGTGATTTTCCAGTTCGCTATGTTAGTTTACCAGAGGGTAGGTTTTTCCACGGTTTTACAAAGATTTTTTGGTGTAAAACGAACCAAAAGGCTATGGTATAATGAGGATACAAAATCCACATATATGATTTGGGTTGTTTCAATGATGAGGTATTACCCCATGCTAAGGTAAATTGAGTCTAAACATGTGAATTTCATGGGTCCTTAAACATCCCTGAGCAACCAACAAAATTGGACCCAAAGGGGTTCAATAGGATATGATGAGCACGATTTAATGGGGAAGAAAAAATTGAGCAACGGGTGCATTTGATCACTCACCACCAGCCAACCTGTCAAGCCACATCAGGGGCCTTGTAAATCTCCGGCTCAGCTGATAACATGGCAAGATGACCACGAGGTGGCAAGAAACCATTGGCATCAACATTTCATGACAAACAAATTTGGCCACAAAATTCCAATTCTAGCATGATGCTCCACAAAATTCATTGCCTTCTGATAACATAATTGTAAGTACAATATAGTCATAGAAACTATGGCCCATTTAGTTCGATGATTTACCAATTTATTTGCAAAAAATGTTAATTTCCACCTAGAGAACAGATTTATTTCGGGCGAGTCCTGAGTCATTTCCCCTGTCCTCACTGGACATGAGCGGCGACATTCGAAACTGGGCGGGATAGCAACGGGCAATCCCCCAACTAAATAGATATTTAAATCATTGAAACGGGAAAATCATTGAGTTATACTAGGGGATTTTCCGACCATGTTTGACTAACAGAGGGTAGTTGTTGATCAGGTTTTATTTGTTTCTTTGTGGAGATGTGTTTTCTTGGCATTTCCTGACAGTCCTGACAATATTGCTGATATTTTTCATCCATATAATACTCATCGGATTTGTTTGCTTGCAGATTTTTAAAGACGTGTGTGTTCTCTGTGAAGAAATGCTGCATGTGTTGCGTCTTGTGACAGTTTTAATGGAGAAATAAATGACAACCCACACCATACAATGGGGGCTGGAGGCCCCGTATCTCCCACATACCTTCATTTTTGAAACGGGTCAACTCGCGTAGAAAGATGTTCCTGCCAAATTGAACAATTCGCAGGATCTAAGACAAACCAGACCGTCTGGTAATCTGTCACAGTTTGCTATGGAAAACCACCATTTGTGATAGGTAAATCATCAAACTGGGTTTGCATAGCATCCATGTAGTTTTGTCAAAATTACTGGATGGTATGGGGGAATGAACATCTGCCAGCTGTTTTTGTGTGAGAAGGGTGCCAGGGTTTTGACCACCATCAAATGGGCGATTCAGATGGTCGCTAAAATAGTGGATAGGGAAAACGGGCCTTATAGCAACCCTCCAACAAAATAGAAAGATAGGACACCTCGAAAAATATGAGAAAATATCATCACCATCCTCCTGGAAGCACTTCTCTACATTCATGCGCCATGTGAATCGCCAAAAAATGTCGCAAGTTTCGGGCCGAAACCAAATCATGTGAACACCTCAGCAGAATCATAGGCCTTGAGCGCCGGACAAAGGTAGATTTCAACCAAAATATCCAAATCATTTTCTTAAAAGAAAAACTGATTTGGTATCATTGTTGGCTGTTAGCTGTTTTTCAGTTTATTTGCAGGCCCATGTTTGGATTAAAAGGTTCCTTATATTTAATGGTAAAAACTCTGGTTTCCTGCAGGTTTTTTCCATAAATCCTTCCATTGACAGCGGGATAGAAACATGTCGGACATGGTCGAGCCTAAGCGGGCCACGTATGGCCGTCATTGGATACCGAAAGACCAGCAGCCGCCAAAGAAGCCAGCGAAAGTGGCACTGTTTCCAGTGGTCACTCGGATGCATCTGTCTTGTGTCTATCTTAGATTGGGAAACCGAATGGAAAAGATGTCATAATACCATAATATACCATAATATCATAGTACCCCAATAAGATCCTAATATATCCATAAGATCCCAACAACAATAACAAACAACAACAAATGGTAATAGTTTTGGCCATTAAGGGCGAATCTGAAGCATAAATTGGTCCCCAAAAAGGTGAGCTAAACTATGCTAAACTCGGAGGAATCCATTGGTTTTGCTCTCTGAGTTCACATTTTGGTTACTTGGGTCTGGTTGATGGTCAATGTTTTGTTTTCAATGTGTAACTTTTATGTATTCTGCATTTCATTTAGGAAGAAGTAACAAATGCTGACATTATGGGACCCAGGGTCACTTGGTATTGGTCCTGCCAATGATTTTCAATGTCTACCAGATTTTGGTTGGTGAATATCCGGCACATGTTTGTTAGGTAAACCTTGATTTTTGTAACCATATTTCGTCCTCTCTCCACTGCGAAAGATTATCATTTCGGAAACCTACCGTTGTTGATTCCAGATTATTTCGTTTGACCGCACTTCGGTATTCTTAATAATGATTAGATGGTTTGCTGATTGGTACCTAAAATGGGTAGTATATGACTTTTTCACGTTATATTTAAGGGCTGATGGGCAATTGTTTGGGTCCACTTCCAACTTCATGACTTTACGACAGCAGAGATGCACTAAAATAGTCAAACCCGAGGATGCCGTTTTCTTTCCCAATAGATGATCTGCATGTGGGTTGTTCTGACTTGAAATGCTGGATTCGCTGACTCCAGGTCGACAAGCGCACGCAAAAGTTGAACAAGCAAGGCTCAGAGGCGAAAGAAAAAATCCTCGCCAAGTATCAGAAGAAAACAAGCACTCGAACATCACCAAAAGGAGACCTTTTTTGTTGAAAAATCGGGGCAGGAAACGCGTCGAAAAATCTAGGGAATCTCCCTGGAGATTGAGACGAAATGATGGAGCACTGGCTAAATGACAACGATGTCACAACACGACATTACTGGAAATGATGGTGAAACATGCTAAATGTAAGGATATGTAAGGGTAGCTATCTCAAGATGATGCAACCTGTTTCAACGATTTGTTCAGGTTGGTGAACTCTTATTAAAGTTGGCATTAAAGTTTTTTACTCGGGTGATGTGGCTGTAACTGGCTTAGGGGCCAAAAATGCCATATGCTTCATTCATTTTGCTACGGTCCGGTCCGGACTGATGTCACATACCCCGAAATCAACTTCTACATGGTCCCTTAGACTAACTTGATCCAATATTGTTCACGGGGGTGTTTTCAAGGGGTATTTGTTTCATATCGTAGCACCCCCAAATATATACAAAAGCTAAAAACACATGGAAAATCTGGAGGAAACATCATCTATAAATATCTATAACATCCTGGAACCACTTTTCGGCATCTTTTTTGGGTTGTTGCACAAGGACGCAGCTCAGTGCTTCAGCATTCATCAGGGTTTTTTAGCCATTTTTGTTTTGTGGAGATCGGGCATGGGTAGTGTCGATTTCATGGGTGTTCTCTTGATATCAGTGAGTCGGTGGAAGATCTGCAGCTTCTCAGGTCAAGTCCATAATAAAATCTGCAGGACAGCCTAGATTTCGTTGGAAACCATGTTGAAAACGATGGAAAACCATTGAGAAATTAAATATGAGAAAACACATGTGGTGATGATGATGATGATGATGATGATGCTGATGGTGATGGTGATGGTGGTGGTGGTGATGATGGTGATGGTGATGGTGATGGTGATGACCATGACGATGACGATGACGGCGATGATTATTATTATTGTTATTGTTCTTATTATGTTTATTAGTTGTATTGGTTTTGTTGCCACTACTGTTGTTACCGTTATTATTATTGTCATCATGATGATGATTCGTCTACTGTGACAATGCCTAGTGTTTTTTGCGGAAAGGATGCTCAAGCAGCAACCAAGCTCCATCCAGAAAATGCAGATGATAGCTTGACAATGCAAATATTTTACATATATACAGTAGACAGACGTATAATTATAGTTGTATATACAAATAAACAAATTGAATAATAAATAAATAAATAAATATATATATCCTTGACCACAAATTTTATGTTTAAGGATCATATAAACTTTTAATGTCAACATAAATTGTTACATCTACATGCGCAAGGTGCATCTATCTTGATAGTCATCCTCGATCACTTGATGCATCAGGACACATGCTCTGGGCCCACGAGACCTTTGACGCTGAGCAAATGGCCCGACGTTTTCGCTTCGGTGAACAGGTCAGTCCTGCGCTGGTCACCGAAGCGCGCATGAAGGCTGTGATGGATCCATTCCCACGGGTGCTGGGCTGGAAAGTGAACTCACAGACGGATCGGAGAAAATCTGCCATCAATGTGACTGTCACCTGGAAGTATCATGAATTATCTGGAATTCTGAAATCTGATTTTGAACTTTGTAATGTTTTAAGTGTCTTCTTTGATGCCTATCCTTTTTTTTGATTTTTTTCTGGGTGAAGCCACCAGAAATCATGAATTTCTTGGGGCTTGGGACCAGTGCATGAACTTTGGGCCCTTTCGGCCAAGGTCAGGTACAATTGCCTACATCAAAGTGGCGCACCCTATGAAACTGAGATTTGCATATGGATTTTGTGGGTGTTTTTGCCAATTTTCAGGATATTTCCAACCAGACATGTTTGGGATTTGCTTTTCTTGAATCTGAAATTGTTTGGGAAATTCTGTGTTTTTTTCCCCTTTTGAAATCTGAGCAGTTGTGAGAGCGGCGATAAGGAAGATATGGTGCCTTTGTGGAGCCTGTGGGAATTGGTGTCCTTCGGAAAAGCCTTGAAACAGATTGGAACAAAGAGAACGGCGAAAATTCCCCATGCGGCGGAATTGTGTGCCACTTGGACATACTTGGACATACTTGGACATACTTGGACGTTGGGGATGAACATGGATGAACTTAAATCCTGGGGCTTAGCGAAAACCATGGATTCCCAATGGGAATCCATTGGAGATATCAACTGTTCGAGGACTTCTGTTCAGCGAAGTTGTTCGAGGTGGTCTTTGTCCAGTTTCAAATCCAGCAGACGAGGATCTGATTGCTATGTTCGATGACTTTTGGAACAGCCGGATTTTCCAGCCAGATTAGATCAGCAGAGTCTAACTCCAAGAAATTGTGTCAGTTCCAACTGGTACGAGCAAACATTTCAGGCTGGTGAGATATCTATAGCTCATAGAAATTTATCCAGATCGGATTCTATCCATGCATGTCCAATCGGGTTGAAGACATAGGGCAGATGGTCCCAATTCTGGTTGCTTAAACTCGCATCGCAATTTTGTTCGTTTAAACAGTTTAATCCTCTGATGTTATTTTACTTGAAACATCCTGTAGATCAAGCAGATGCATTGCCAATTTTGTAGAACCCCCCGAGAATTACAACTGTACTGCCCAGGTTGTACTTCAAACAATTCTGGTGAAAAAGGTCCTTCAAATCAACCCATAACTGAACATTGCAGAAGGCATACCCGCACACGTTTTTCAACATTGAAATGATCGCATCTCATGTTCGTGATTCCTTCCTGCATCTAGTGAAATCTTGAAATCATTGGGATAGTTGAAGTTTGGTTCTTGGCATACAAGAACCAGGATTTGCCGAACATGATGAGGTTTTTTTCCCATTAGTTAATCTACCATGTGGTGAGTCTATTGATATATGGGAAGAACTCCATCCATTAAATAATTACATCATTTTGAAGTGATGGTTAAAAGAAAAGTGTCCAGAACAACTTTCAGGAAAAAAACCTGATGTATTTCATCATATCTACCCTCATTTTAGTAGGTGTCGACCTCATTTTGAGTAAGTCTCATGTTTTTCTCACCGAAGCATCACACATTTGCGGGTAGGTGTCTCACCTCACATTGTCGCCACAAAACAATGAAAGGGTTGAAAGAGTCGAGCCATTGAAAATACCCCTTTGCTGGCTATGGGAGATTATTGTGATCCCTACTCAACGGGATGCGGCTAAGAACCGGCCACTATATTTTTCAGCTGAATCAATGATCAGCTGACATCTATGTAACCATGTTGGAGCCCCTATTTCAGTAGGTTTCATCGTAATCCTCATTGTGGTTGGGTTGCATTAATTGAATCCCCAATCACTGCAAAAAACTGGCCCTTTACAAAATCACCCATTTCGTTCGACGATACCCCACTAGAACCTCCAAGGATTTTCAATTGCCATGATAACAAAGACAGTCCCAGGTGGTACTCCAAATCGTAAAGTTGGCAAAGGTAACTGACATAACTTCAGTATTTGTTGGCTTTAAGGTAGATACATCAAAGTGGTTCATCTATGGTCCACCTCATGGGTTTGAGACTCTTTTCCAGGATGTAACCAATTCGGAAATCATTATAAACGAGAAAACCGTCAAAACCATCATGCCTACTATATACCAGAAGGATAAATATCATCACACATCATGATATCATCAAATCAACCATCAACATCCATTAACATCCATTAACCCATCATAAACCCATCATAAACCCATCATAAACCCATCATAAACCCATCATAAACCATGAAAAGATCACTAAGGCCCGGTGCCCAGCTTTTTGGTGGTCCCTGGCGCTGTGGGCCTTCAGCGAAGTCACACGCACCGTGGACAAGGCCTCCTGGAACACCCTGCCGACGGAAGCCGCGGCCAAGGCAGCGAGGAAGGCGAAAGTCGCGAAAGGCAGGGCCAAGCGTGGCAAACCATGGGGCAAACCCAGAAAAGCATGGGAAAACCTTGCCAAATTTGCTGGGAAATGCTTGGGGAGAGTGATTTAACATGATTTACCCGACTACGACGTGGTCATATTTACGCACCACCCAGTTGTTTACTATTGAAAAACCATATTTTGGGATGTTGATTCCATTCATCTAGACAATGGGGACGATGATCTCAAGGGAAAAGCACATATGGATGGGTCGAAGCCACAATAGGGACACATGTTAATTCCAAATGGTGAGCCACCAATCTATAGTCAAGTGTGTTTAATCTGGTAGGTTCCAAGCATGCGCAAGCATGGGGGAAGTTTAAAAACTATCAGCATCCGGATTCCAACGTGAGTCTTTCTGGCTCCCCACCAACAAATAACATAGTACGCAGCATCAAAATCGGGAAGTTCTTCGGCCTCTTCACCCTTTTTTTACGGAAAATCAACTTGTAAAGAACCAACACCAATTATCAAGGAAAAAGTGACGATGAAAGCCGAGACGAGGACAATGAGCTTGGAAAGGGCTGGTCTCGTTGGACTTTTTTTTCGGGGGAGATTACCTGTGACAAATGCAGAGATGGAATATGTTATAATATGTTCCATTTTCCTCCGGTGTCTTGTTCAATATGTTCAATAATTGCATGAAATTGATTTGATATGACGTGTGGTTTTGTTTTATTCATAGAATTGGATGATGGGAAAATTTACAGGAAAGCCCTATATTTGACGGTAAAAAAAACATGGTTTCCTGTAGATTTTCCCTTAAACCAATCCAATGAGTTATATGTTGATGCATGGTTTTGTTTTACACATGTTTAGACGTGGCATTTCTCCAGAGGGTCATCTCAGTTACCATTTAACCTTCGAGGTCGGCCATGGCCCTTGGGCCGCAAGGCCCCATGGGAGGTGATCAACCCATAGGTCTTACCTTTTTGACGTGGGAAGATACGCTTTTTTCCCTGGCAGGGTTTGGAAAGCATCCTAAATTTGAAGCAAAAAAGGTTTGAGGGTAAATTAACAGTTGGACCCTGAAAATAGCATATAGTTTTAATGGAAACGAATCTTCCAACCCGTACCTGCCAGGGTCTACATATGTTAATTTACCAGAGGCTAACTCCTCACCCACCTGGTGTTTGGCTTCTTATGCGCTCCATATGAAGCTTACGATGCCGATACCTGGGATGAAAAGTTGCGGATTTGCCAAGTTCACCCTGAACTTAGCGGGATTGGACCATCAAATCCCACTAAATCCCATTAACCCCCATGAAACCCAATGGTACTCCATTATATATATAATTATATATCTATAATTATATATACACACATATATATATATATCATTTTTTGAATTAAAACTATAGATTTCCATATTATCCAAAGATCTCCAGAAAAGAAAAGCGATGTTTTTTCCAACTTTCCCAGGCAGAAGCTCCGGCAGTCGCGGAGTCGGATCAGCTTCAACTGGTCCCGGCGGAGGACGACGACGTCCACGTCCACGTCGACGACGTCGACGGACCCGCCGTTTCGGCGGTTCCCAGAAAGACGGTCCCAAATTGGCCCCCGCAGTGTCCTAGGAGCCGAGCAGTGCCTGTGTCAAACATGGGAAATCCCAAGGAAAAATGGAGAGGATCCATATCCCATGACGGATCCGGCTGGTGCTGGGAGAAAAATGCTAACATTGAGTTGGGGGTATATTGATGGGATCCATGGCACACCATATATAGCATACATGGATCCTATGGGTATTAAAATCATCTGGAAATTCAGGTATTTAATGGGAAAATCACTGATCAATGGAGGTTTATAGACAGGAAATGAATCTATAAATGACGGATTTTCCAGCCAGCCATGTTGTTTACCGGAGGGTTAAGTTGGATTAGTATTGACAATATTTATAATATTCGTGAACACTCATGAACTACAATTAGTCAACCTACTTAATTATAAACCAACCTAGCCAACTGCGGGGCACCACTTTGTAAAGTGTTGTTTCTTTGAGGGCCATGAATGGGAGAGAAGAATTCGTCGAACCAGTTATTGCAACTCCATTTTTTGAGATGTTGCTGTTTTTTTGCGTGATTCTTGTTGAGACGAGGCAAAAAAAAGACAAACACCACCAGAAATGGATACGATTTTTGTTGGGAAAAATATGGAAAAATGGACTATGAATCAAATGGAATATGGTGGAGAGACCGTTGCCCAAAAAATTACCCATGATCATAATATAATATTCCATAGTATAAGTGACAATTACAACCCTATTATTATCAATAAACTATTATTATCCACCCTTATAACCCATTTATCCATGGTTGTTTACAAAATATGGTGGAGTTATTGTTATCAATAGTTTAAGTTGTTATAATTATCAATAGTTTGGTGTTAAGTTATGATAACAGATGATACCCTCTGGTAAATTAACAGTTCGACCCTGCCAGTCATCGGGGTTGGAAGATTAGTTTCCATTACAAATTGGCGATTCTCAGGGTCAAACTGATTATTTACCAGAGGGACTATAGTTACAATAACATAACAATTACCCTCTGGTTATGACTAATGGTTTGCCATGGAAAGTTCCACCCATTTTTAATAGGTAAACCCATCTATTTCTATGGGCGTAGACAATAATAGGTAAAACCCATTTTTAATAGGTAAAACCACACATATTTTAGTTCGGTAAACCATCGATTTCTATGGGCCATGGCTTAACCATGGCGAACTGTGAATGTCATAACCAGGTTGGGTATTTCTTGCAACTTTATGTTGGACATCCCTGAGGTCTCCATCCCTGGCCCCTTCGAGACGTTGATTCAAACGTTTTTTCAAGGCTGTTGGGAGGCGCGAGCCGGAAAGGTTTGAAGGGAACCCTTGGAAGCCTTGGAGGATCTCTAAGGTCATCAAAATTATTGGAACATTCACCAGTTTGATGATTTTTTGGAGCTGCGAAAGCCAAAAACCTCCGATTTTCCAGCCACGTTGACGATGTGGTGATATTTGGTGATCATTTGAACACCCCCGATTCGTGGGTGTTCTCATGTAGCAAAAAGCACACTAACCAGAGGAACCATTTGCGAAAACGGTGGGGATGAATCTGATGGATGGTTAATGAGTTTTATTTAAAATTAACAACAAAAATATACATATAATATAATATGTGCATATATATATATATCTGTGTGTGTGTTGGGTTGATCAATATCCCACATGCAACTGTGTTTTCACATGGTCATGCTTGGGCTGCACCAGTTTTCACCTTGTTTTCGCTGACTGCACGGCATCAGGACCTATCGGAACGGACCATCCAGCACCGCATTGCAGCAGTTCTGGGGGTCAAGGCGGGCCCGCTGCCGCAGAGCTATCACGTTTCCTGGCGGCTACCGGCTTGATGCCTGTGAGCTTCCCCAAGTTGTGGATGGTCAGTTTACTTGGGAAAATATTGTGACATATCATGATAGATGTGGATTTGGGGCTAGCCTAGTAGCCTTTACACCCAAATTGATGGATTTGTTGGTGTTTTCCTATACCGATGGAAAATCTTTGAGCGGAAAGTAAGCTATTAGTTCCCTGAGTGGAATCGATTCGGGAATCCAGCAGTTCTGGAACGCACCAGGCTAAGATTTTGTTCTTGGGACACCTCCCCCTTTCCAAGGTGCTGCGAGAGGAAAGCATGACAGAGGAGATGAAGGAAAGTGAAGAGAGGCATCTTGGGTTTGCTGAGTGGGTTTTGATGATTTTCCCGATGGGATGGAAAAGACAGTTAGTGAATCTATAGAAAATATCTTCGGGTGAACGAACATAGATGTGGACGATCAACCATTTGAGATTTATATTTCTGGGGGTATGATTGGAAATTCAATATAATATCTAGTCATATCTCTATCAGTTCGCTGCACAAATGTGTGAAAATTTCTTTGCCCCTTGCCGATGCAAATCCAAGGTATCGTGCGCAGATGAAGGAGTTCAAAGGACAGGTGCTGGAAAAGAACAAGGAGTCTTATCGGCAGAGGCAGGCCTTGGAGACGGTGAAGAAGACGTTGGCAGATTTGCCCCAGGAGCTCCAGCAGCAGCTGCTGGACGAATTGCAGCCACAAGTTGAGGACCAAAGGAAAAGGAAGAGGGATCCGCTGGAAGATGAGATTTTTGGTTGCAGTGATGACGAGAATGCAGAGGAAAAGAGGGCGCCAGAGGAAAAAGAGTGCAAAGCTGCAAAAAGGAGAAAGGAAGAGAGGCAGAAAAGCAAGGACAAAGATCCTGCAGAGACTGAGGAGCCAAAGCCCATGAAGAAAAAGAAGCCACCAGAGGAAAAAGCGCCAGAAGCGGCAAAAGAGAGAAAAGAAGAGAGGCAGAAAAGCAAGGACAAAGATCCTGCAGAGACTGAGGAGCCAAAGCCTATGAAGAAGAAGAAGCCACCAGAGGACAAAGCGCCA
>Ga0126342_10001454_pt1 | contig 33382 bp, 43 predicted proteins | sample Cyp1metagenome_FD_92528 | JGI IMG/M metagenome (GOLD analysis project Ga0126342, IMG submission 92528) | Coral microbial communities from Lord Howe Island, Old Settlement Bay, Australia - Cyphastrea 1 metagenome | ecosystem: Host-associated > Invertebrates > Cnidaria > Coral ...
AATCAGAAGTTTTTCGGCGCAAGTGATGTCGAAAATGTGAGGGGGTCATTTTCGGCGTAAGTGACCTTAAAAATTTCGTCCTAAGTGAACGTGGGACCTTTTTGGGGTATTTGGAAACATCCATTTGACCACCATGAAATCTTGATTTCTTGGCTTATTGAACGCTTAAGTTGGGGGATGTTGGGGGCCGCCCGGTGAGGGGCAGTTTGGGAGCTCCATGATTCTTGGCATGGTGGATGGTGTTGGAATGTCAAGTTTGATTCCAGGAGCTTTCGGGGAAGATGGCTCAAGAAGTCCAAGAGATGGCCGATGCACGGCCATAGTTGAATAAAGCAGATGTTAGGCTGTACACATGATTCCACACGCACACACGCACGCACGCAAAGGCTCAACACATTTGGCACACACACACATTACGCACACGCACACAGAGACATGCGCGTATGAAATTGACTTTCTGCTTGATTTCGAGACAACCCATCGTCCTGGCTGATTCATCCATTGAGGCATTGACTGCACCCATACGCAAGCAACAACCCCTGTTATGGGAACTAGAAACTACGTTTTTCAACTTGCTTTGATGGAGAAGCGCATTGATCCCGCGGATGGGGCGTCCTACACTTTTAAGGAGGGGCTCCAGCGTTTCAAAGCTGAGGGAGGTGTTTGTTTGGAAGGGAACATTTCCGAAACCTGACACTGTGGAACTAGTTCGGCTTGCATTTTTGTTGTTGTTTCAATCATGTTTGTTTTCCATTCGTGCGTGGTATCAAAATCGAAGTTTCCTCAGGCTGAGTGTGCCAGGAGATCAGTGGCTACTATGCTCGGCAATACAGTCAGCAGGAGTGAGTTTGAGATGGGTGTCCCCCCAATCCAAGGAACATAAGGAACAGAGGATCAGAAGATCCATCCCTTAGTTTTCCTTTTCTTAAAAAAGACCGTTTTGGCGGATTGTTGGGTCACCAAATTTTGCAAAGACTTTTGTTCTGCTTCATTCTGTCGTGTGAATTCGTATCTCACGATTACACTCATGTCCTCTCTATCTCATCCCTTGTCTATGCCAGCTGACTTGGCGTGGTTGAATTGGCCCTGCTTTTCGCTTCCTGCTTTCCAGCAACACCAGGAGATCCAGCAATATTGGAACCAACGCTGCAGGCGACCGCAGTGTTCAGCTTTCTTGTTAGCATGGACATGGAGAAGCAGTGCCGGTGGCAAAAACAAGGCATTCGATGAAGATGATGAAGAGATTGCCTGGGATTCTGAGTGCTTGCTTCCATGTCTAGGGGCTTTGTATCAAAACTTGTGGCTCCTCCAAGTTTCTACCCTGGAGGCCAGTGTCATCGCGGGCCGAGGCCTAGGGGCATAGGCTTCCAAAACATCCAGCAGAGATGAGATACTGTGACAAAACCACCAGGCCAAACGGCGAATGAACCAATGATTGTTGTGATGGTCTACGCCCATCATTCTTTTGACGTTTCTTCTACATGCACTTTGAATCAGCAATCAGCCACTAAAACCCATCTCCATCCATCTCTGATCGCAGGGTTGTGGCTCACGGCAGGTCCCAGAGGAGTTGCCAAACCTGGAGCGGCTGAGCGAAGCGAAAGCTACGCGGCGGATTTGGCGCATGCGCTTGGTGTGTGGGGATATCATTGCCCAGTGGTAGTAGCCCCGTCAAGTGGGATTGCAGCAACTACCAATGCACTAACATTGGGATACAACCAACGATCAGGGAGATAGAGATCTTCCAGTTGGGATATGAGTAGGAACAATGTGGATCTAGGTGGAACTGCCTTGCTCAGCGGTTGTAGTCAGTAACGTTTCCCTTTTTTGGATGCTAGCCATTTGAAGGTATGTGGGCTGACATGGGCGCAACTTCAGGGACTCCATAGTATTGATGGGCTCAGGTCTCCTTTTGCCTGAACCCAAAGTCTCCTAACTGCAATTTGGACCATGGCCAGTGGCCAGCTTACAAATACGCGCTAGGATTTCCCTCTCGATAGATATAGAAATATATAGAACCAAAGAATCAATTTCTGGTAGACTAAAGTGGACACTATCATTGTGATTTTACATCGCTAAAATTCGCAAGGCCAATCGAGGATATGAGATTCTCTTCTTTTGTCCTTCTTGTTCTTCCTCTTTGCCTCGTCCTGTTTCCTTCCTTTTGTTCCAGGAAATCTGGAGCCGCCTTCACGGCCATCTATGAGAAGGTGCCGGAGGATGCGAAGCTGGTGGCTTCGGTGAATGCGGGAAACCCCAAGAAGCTGAAGGCGCGGGCCTTCGTGCCAGGATTTGGCCAAAAGGGCCTTCATGGCTGGGGAAGCTGTCGCTAAGAAAGTCAACTGACCCCAATAAATTGATCATGTTCAACAATCGAGAATCATTCACAGATCCTTTCATGCAGGTGATGTTCATAATCCCAATTTATCCCAATGTTATGGGGCATTGCCCATCAGGTTGGTGGTGGCACCATCAACGGCCAGTTTGCGCAGGAGCTCTCGACACAGGGCAGGCATCGGCAATGATTGGACGGTGAAAATGGCAAATGGAAGGAAGGATTACATCGATAGATCCAACATGGAAGCACGACGATATTGATTGGATTTGGACCTGGAAGATTATTTTCATATTGGATTGCCATTTTAGGGTTCCATGTTAAATTTAGGCAATAGTCAACGAAGGTATGCTCTTTGGTAAGTGGTGATAGTAGGACATACCCAGTTGACTTCTTATCCTTGATTGGGGCCACAGAAGCCAGTCTGCAACACACCTAGTTTGGCTACTGGTAAAAATTGGCAAAAAGGCTTGCACGCTTGATACTTTGCTCGTTCCGTAGCACGATTTTTTTCTGGCGAGCAAAGTATTTGTGGTGACGCGGCCATTTTGGATGGTTGACTTCGTCCGCGCTCATCTTGGTGGAATCAATTCACCGCAGGGCAGATATTTGATGCACGGGAGGATGGTTTCAGATATTAGCCCTGTGCTATTGGTTGTTATTGGAGTTATGGGACCATCTATTATGAGAATGACATGACATGAATATGAATATGAAACCATACGGACTATAGCATCGCTTGAGGAGCTGCACCAAGTTGCTGGCCACGACCCGGAGGCTTACAGCCCCATGCACGAGGCCGGCCGCCCAGACGTCTCGCGGTAAAGATTTTCTTTTGGAGTTGGAGCTCATGAAATGAAGATGATAAAGGCTCAGCTTCAAGGCTAGAACTGTTACTATCACGATCAGTATCACTGCCACTACCACAAAAACTATCACATCTATCACTATCACTATCACTATCACTGTCACTATCACTATCACTGTCACTATCACTGTCACTGTCACTGTCACTATCACTGTCTCAATCACAATCGCATTTACATTCACATTCACATTCACATTCACCGCCATCACCACCACCACCACCACCACCAGCAGCAGCAGCAGCATCATCATCATCATCATCATCAACAACTGTGTCTTTACTTCACTGCTATGTCGGTTCGTTATTAGGCTTTCACGGTAACCCTGATGGCACGATAAATCCAAACAGCCAGGGCCTGCTGAGGATGGCCATGAAGGCTGGTATTAAGTCAAGGGCCCAGCTGAGTCAGTGCGCCATCGCTTTGCAAATGTTAGGATGGTTCTGCAAAGATGTACAGTACTGTAACTATACAAGAGGTACACCAACTGAAACTGGAACCTTTGCAGTTGCAACTTCTTTCCTCCCTACGATCCACTTTTCTGCTGGCCTCCATGAAATGAGACGAAGTGAGGGTTCAGATGTCTCAGGTCTGGGCTGTTTCCTGCGCCCAGTACTGTGCGCCTGCCACCCTGCAGGGAACTTAGCTGTGAGTTCATGCCATTCAAATGCTGTTACTGATGAATTTCGGCTGAACTAATATAAACGTTTCTTTCATTTTCTTCAACCCTGAAATTGTTTCAAATCCAGAGACATGAGCATATTGAAACTGTGTTTCGAGGATTCAATGGGGCTGCATCTCATCAGGGGCTTACAGTTTTACTCTCTTCTTCACCACTTGTTGAATCCAAGCCCTTGGAACTGAACCCACTCTCATCACCCAACCTATAGCAAATCCAACTGGCCATGGCTCAAAAATCCCCTCTCCACCCCCCCCAACATCAGAGTTTTTTGAAATGTCTTTTTCATTCCCTTGAGGAAACGCACACATAAAAATCATCCATAGATTGACCAGTCAAGTTGTCCAAAATGACGGCTTCAGCAGCAGGTTTGGAGGCCGCCTTCCTGTACCTTGGCTCCAGCGATTCGGAGGCCCAGGAGGTGGCCAACGATCCAGGCAGAGGCGGCCTGGTGATCTTGGCTCCTTGGCAAACTGGCCAAGGTTGGTTCGCCTTAGGACTGGTGGCAAAATGATCGCATGTGTTGTATATCTAGATCCGTATATATATATATATAGTTATATAATCATATATATATATATATAACATAGCCATATACAGTATATGTATATATATTTATAGCATATAATCACACACACACATATATATATATATATCCATATATTATCCTATAGATATATTTGCGAATGCACACGCACACATATGTACATGCATATTTTCTAATATCCATAAAATGAACCCAGGATCTATTATCAAACATGGTTGGTAGGAATAAGGATAATTAAAGGGTCCACCGTCAAAAAGTGACAAAACAATGCTGCAAATGGTGTGCAGAGAGCCCTTGAGGAAGGGGTTTCTCAGTTACACAGCCCTTTTGGCATGAGGAGGTTGGGAAAGATATGCATCCCTCTTCCTATCTGAGGACATCTTTGAAGAGCGAGACTCGCGTCCTTACCATGCCAAAAATGTGGCAATGGTGCATCTCAGCCTGCAACATAGGGCAGGTTTTGATTATGTAAGAGTCAGGGATTCAACAGATAGTGAGTCCAAAAAGGGTGCCCCAAGGAGGATCGTTTCCCTCCTAAAGTTCCTAAAGATGTTTGGCGGTGGAAATTTCGAAAACTCATGTATTGAGACGGGTTTGAAACGGGTGTCCCAGCGTTTCGTCAGTGCTCAGGTACACTGTTGGGCCTCAACGTGTGGATGAAGCGGATGATGCTTCCTTTCTCTGGACCCTAGCCTGATAGCTAGCGAACATTTGAATTCAAAGGAGCAGACAGAAGAGTGCAACATTGTTTGCCAATTTCTCTTCGCATTTTCTTTCAGATTGTATTGGGGTGTCAACTTGTCCTCATCTTTAAATGCACTAGTTACAATTTCCGGAGAGGCCTTGGTATCTTCGTGTTTGGTTTGCATCTGTCTCTGTCTCTAACGAATCAATCAAATCGGACGGTGCTCCCAAGGAAAGTGCGCTTGGTTGGCCGCAACGTTGTGAGGGCATGCCATGACTACAACTCCCAGCTGGGGCCCAGGTACAGGGCTAAGCTTTTCAACACGACAAAGAATAACCATGTCCAATTGATTGTCATTTTCTGCTGCGTGGGAAGCAATCATGGCAGTGGAAAAAACATATTGCTACATATTTGGTGATTCCCATGTTTGCTGATTTAGTCATTAAATACCGTATTTCCGATTTTTTGCATTGATTGCCAAGTGAATTTCCTGCAGGGTACTTACATCCTATCTCCCATGATGTCATTGACGTCATAGTTTCCGCAAGGGCAAGCCTTCCTCGCATCGAGCGGATGAGACTCTGTTTGGTGAGTGGAGGGAAATTTGCCGGCCGAGTCCCAAAGGACTGGGTTTCATTGCAGTGGCATGATATGCAGCATGCAGGTTGAGCACAGCATCAATCGGAAAGAGGGACGGGTATGACAAGGATTGACAAGGACGTTAATGGTGGAAAATGACGCAACCATTACATAGACCGATCTGCAGCCATATTAATATTGGCTTGAAGAATTCTGTAGGAGTTATGTTTTCCATTCGGCGACTTTCTCGCCCCACCTGCCGCGCACTGGGAGCTTGTGCCGTGCTTCTCGCTTGTCATTCCATGAACTTCATCGCCGGAGCCACTGGGTACAAGCGCCAAACCACCTTAGCACGTCATGCCACGGCCACAGCCACAAGGCACCTGCATGACCCCAGCGCGCGGGACGAGTTTTATGGACAGCCCATGAATGTGGCGAAATATTTGGTGGATCTCCATGATGCCAACGCACCTGGGCGATGGGCCACCCCACAAAAGACCCCTGACGCCAGAACCCTTCCCATGTGTAAACGTACGCTGGTGCCATTTTGTACCGGGATCTTTCCAAACGTGACTCGGGTGGTCAAAGTTGGGGTTGAACAGCTTTGTTTGGCGCAACAACTTATTAAGGATTGATATTGATCTATTGCATCATGGACGCAGATTTCTGCGCGTAGTACGCGTTAGTTGGACAAAACCGCCATGATCCCCTTTGTATCGATGGTCCCACTGTCCAAGGCACCTTTTGACTTCTGTGGTGGCATGATGTTCCAGTTGGTACTCTCCAACAAGTTGAGGGAACACTTGGTGTTGGTGGCACAGGGTGCTGGTGAGCAACCCATGGTCTTCGACTCGTTCAAGCCCAGGACCGTCTGTGGATCGGGAACGTTGGAAATCTGGTATGTTGGAACAGAATGCAGATAAATGCGGATGTGCCCAGACATGACCAGCGACAACATTTCATGTTTGTTGGATCACACATCATGAAACGGGTTCTGTCCCAACACGATCGTGGTTGGCACACCCGGATCGCTTAGAACTTCAATGCGACTGGTGTTTGCGGGCAGGATGTTCATGACTCCCGGCTACAGCCAAGACGCCCATGCAGACAATGTGAAGGTCTTCCATGGCCGCGAAATTCGACAGGTGCCAAACGCTGCTGGAGGCATGGGCTTCGTGTTGCAACTCAGCATGGCCGAGGGCGATCCCGAGGGATGGACGGCTGAGGACCAGGGCCACCCCAAAATTTTGGGTACTGGACCGGTTGTCACCAATGGTGACTAATGTGGGTAAAACAACAATAAACCATCCATTTGTCAATGAATTTGGGATTGGTTTATACCATTTTATACCACCTGTTTATGGTGATTTGGGGGATGGTTTATTATCGTTTTACCAACAGTAATTATGATCATATTTCTCACCCAACAAGTATGTAAGTGAAAGAAACGGGACTAGCTAGCGTATGTGCGAAAACCGGGATATAACCAACCTGGCACAGATGATCAACGAAATTGATCCACCGAACCTATGGGGTGCAAAGCATTGCTTTTGAATGGCTAAATAGTGGGTGAACACCCAAGAAAGGGCGTTCAAAAAGGGACGTTTCAAGAACTGCTGGAGGAGATCAAGGAATACGACGGCTGGGGCCACGACAGTGGCCGAAACTGGAGGAACGCAGATCGATGGGAGAAGGAGGGCTTCCAAGGTGTGAAGGCCAAGTTTGGGGAAAGGGCCTTTGGATTGCACCATCGGTTCCTTGGTCGGCTTGGTCCGCTTGGTCGAATGTTTAAGATGGCTGGGGTGCTGATGGGTCATGAATTTTGCATGGCTTCGGATCCAGCGAAGCTTCTTCCTGGAACGGCTGAAACGGCTGCAAGAGAAATTGGAATAAACATGAATCAACGACAAGCTCGGTGCACCCCAAAGTTCCCCTTACCCACTGATTGATAGTGTGGCTCTTGACTGAGGTTCTACCTCCACTTCGATTTCATGAATCGGATGTGGCTGTCAGCGGAGGATGGCTGCGAAGGACATCCAGCCCGCCTGTCTTAGAAAGCCAAGCTGGTGCGCCCAGTACCCAACTGCAGTACCCAACTTGTCTCGTTGTGGAGAAAAAGGGTGCGATGCTGTTGATGGATGATGCGGCCCCCCTGGGCCCTGGCCCATACTTGGTGACAACTCTGGGGTTATTCCAGGTCCAAGGTCTTCCGATTGATCCATAGTTTGCGTATGGTTGCGTATGGTTGGGAAGCAGTAGATGCTGATTGGGCTCTTGGAATGGGAACAGAGGTTCGCTTCCAAACCCACAAACTGCAAGGAGAAAATGGCACCTCCGATACCTGCAAATCCTCCTCTCATTTATGGATATGTATGAAGAATTACGTATATGGAAACATACTTTGCAGTTCCCCCCATTTGGATCCATTTGGCCCATTTGCAACTGGGAGGTTTCTAATACGGCTGGTCCTGTTGATTTCTGACCAGAGACGAGAAACATTTGTGAGAGGTTTGTAACAACTCCAACGTGCAATGTAGGCACATGTAGGCATGATTTCTTACATTTTTATTACATTCAGTGAATTTACCATCTGAAGCCTTGTCCCTGGCAGGACCAGGTGGCTCGGCAGCTGGTGCTGGGGGTGCTGGATTCCCAGCTGGCGGAGGCCTGCGATGCGGCCATGCTGCCTGAGGTGCAGTTCGCCTATGACGGTGACGTCTTTCGAGCCTTGGCAGGAGGCCAACTAGAAACGAGGCCCTGGGCCCTGATATGATCATATAAATCATATATGACATTATACATAGGGGCTTTATGACTAGCAAGAACATGATTTTGGCCAACAAGCCAGATGAGGGTGTACATAGACATGTGGCAGTGGCAGATGCTCACCATTGTAAGCATGGCTCAGAAATGGGGGCCGCTGCACGCCGCACGCCCGACAAATGTTTGGTCATGGTTAAGGAGCATCCAGAAAATTGGAGTTTGACATCAGCACATAAACTGTTATAGTTATACATATATATATAAATAAATACTATATTATATAGTAATATAGTGTGTAGTATATATATATAAATATATACATACTGCACACACACACACATTGATTTGGTTCAACCTCATTTTTCACGTGATGTCCAGAAAATGGTGCCATCTCGGAAGCTGATCCGTCTCGACCTGGTGCTCCCCAGGTCAAGTCTGGGAGGCCTTGGGTGGCGCCTGATGGCCGCGATGTGCCGTTCTGCGGAGTGAAATGAAAGCAGTTCTTCCCTGCAGCTTTCCCAAGTGGGACATGTTTTTACCTCTTGAAGGGCCTCACTTCCGAAATCTGTCCTTCCGAATGGACCTTTGCTGTGATAGATCCAGCGCTCCAGAACAGCAATCTTATTTCCACTGGTCCACTACTGGTCCCCCCCATTGCTGCGGTTGGCATCTTAAGGTCTGCAAGAAGCTGCAGATGGCAAGATGAAGAGGCATGTGAGCAGGAGTTGGGTGCGGAGAGTGTAGTGGTGACAATGGTGACAAGTCGTTCACTTCAAGCCACCCAACTTGTGGGAACGCAGAAACTGCTGGAAGGACCTGGGAAGAGCCAATGACTGGGCTAGAAATTTGCGATGCATTGCAGAAACAACATGTACAGGTGCCCGCCAAGCTTGGGCCTGACCAGATGCTTGGGCTAAGGAAAACATCTGTTGCTTGAAGCTGAAAAGCAGCGCTTGGGGTACCATGCCTCCGAGTTCATGTCAGTCGACCCGATTTTGCCCGAAGCAGAGGCCTTTTCCTACGTGCTTCAACATGTGAGCGCAAGTTTCCTTGCCCGCCCTTGGCTCCTACAAACAACCACCCCACCCCACCTCTTCATGGATTCCCTTGGGTTTCAACATGCAGCTGGATCTCCTCTCCGCAGCCGTTGGCTTTGACCCTGGGGGGTGCTGCAGCTCACTGGTGCAGTGGGAGGCACCGACCAAAGGTTGGGCATCTTGGCGGCAGCCATGCGGCACTGGGTTGGGTGCGTTGGGTGTGTTGGGTGGGATGAATCCAAGTTTTGGGGGTTTGGTGGAAGCTGTGGAAACTTGGAAGATCCTCGGAGATGAATCAGTTAACAGTTGGCCCTTGTTGGCGAATTTTTGATATCAGAGAAAGAGAGGTGGAGGGATTTACCGCAAAGCAATGCGTGCCGTTGGCGCAGGCTGCTTCCTGATTGCGCCTCGGGACGCAGGCGGAGACCCGAGTGCTGGGTTTTTGCCTCTTGCCACTCTTTGGATCGATGGGGTCGAGAATTCAAGACCTTGAAGGTGGGTCCAACATGATTTATTGATGTTTAATGATGTTTACAGTATTCACTTTTGCCAGTGTATTCAAAGCAGAAGGACTATCATCCAAGAAATCCTGAGAGACTTCTTCCAACGGGCTTGGTTGCGAAGGATGAGAAAAGCAGGAGGTGCACGCAGAGAGCTGAGTTGGAGATGTTTGCCCCCGTGGCCCGTGACATCGATACAGCTTGGTTGAGAGGATTTTGCCATTCTTGAGACCTTTTGCAAGATTTTAAGAAGCGTTTCAATGAAACTCATAGCACTTTCATTCAACCACAGTTGAGCAGCTGTGTAAAGGCATCGCCGGTATAGCAGATATGGAGGCCCAGAGCATTCCAGTGCCATCAGATGTTGCTCTTCGCCCGTGCATATGACTGTATGCATGGGGTGGCCTACCGATGCCTGCGGATGCCTGCGGATGCCTACGGATGCCTACGGATGCGTACGGATATGATATGTATGCACATGTAAATACAGAATTATATTGCATAGATATACATATTCACATACATGCATCTGTTGATTGAAGGTCTGTGACTTATGTCCTTTGGCTCCTTCACTCATGGCTAGGGCATTCCAACACCTATGCCCGTGGGGCTGCTGAACAGAGTGCAAAGCCTCGAACTGAAACTGGAGGACGTGCCTCCTTTGGCACAGATGGTTGATCTTGCATGAGCTCAGTTAGCAAGTTGTAGAATGATGCGGGTTGGTTGATGCATTACGAAGATGGGACATATCATCCACCAGATGGTTTGCATGCAGCCTGAGCAGTCGGTTTCTGATGTTGCAGGATGCCATGGTTGTGATTGGTTGTGTGAGGATCTGACGGCTGATGTTTGGCTCAAGATCTAGGCCTAGGCAGAATCCCACTCTCAGGTTCCACCGCGCAGTAATGATCTTTGCACAGGAGGATATCCTTAATCAGCAGCTCGACATCAATGTTCAAACGTGCCTGATGTGTTTTTTCAAAGGGAGATTTGAGCAACTTTTTTCCAAGATATGATTCAACATGAGAAACAATGAGGAGTTTAGGTGATTGAAAGCTTAACAATACTGAGCATGAAGGTGTCTCAATGTGTCTCACATGATTCAGATGACCTTTCTTCACACCGGCGATCAGGAAGCCTCTTGCTTGGTTCCCGGGCATGGCTGGCACGGAGAACAAGGAATCCAACGTGGAGTGCACAGAGAAGGGCAAGTCCGTGTGGGACCGTTCTGTGGCAGCAGCGGGGCTGGGTTCTATAGGGTCTATTCGTGGTCTATGCCGTGCGTATGCAACTTAATCCAATGGAATACACTGACACATTAATAACACATTAATAACATGTAATTTGGTCTAATGTCAGCAGGCATCCATGCAGGTACGCGGTAGATGAGTAATTATACGCGCAACCCCCCCTTTCGCCCACACAACTTTTTAGGGATCCAAAGGATATTGATTCAAGGGAATCTTGATGTTTCAAAAGAGTTTCTAGGGAATCATCAAATCCCCACACCCGTTAAACTTTATTTTCAAGGGAATGTTCAAGGAGTTTAGGGTTTAGGATTTTAGGGTTTCGGGTTTGGGGTTGATGATGCTGATGATGATGATGACAATAATTGATGATGTTGTAACATTCAACGAGGTTGCTAAGCTGTGCGTTGCAAGATGAAAGCCAAGATCATGGACATTTCCCACAAAACACAGGGTTTTTTGATGTTCGGACATGTGGTGGACGTCGGCGTGGGTAAGAGCGGGGTTTGCCCGCAATTATAGTAAAATATGATATGTATAATATATGTATGTATATATATATATATCTCTCTCTCTCTCTCTCTGTGTCACCCGGTTATGAATCCCTTGGCACGGCTCGTAACCTGACCGTTATTTCCACAGACCGAGAATCCTTTTGCAACTTTGGGCCCTGCACCAATCCAAGTGCATGCCTTCCAGGGAAATAAAACTAGGAAACCTTCCAACAGCTAAGTGTGGATGGTGGCATGGACATTTGTTTCGCACCCAAACTGTTGGTTTCACCAATTCTTCACCATCCGGCTGACGTTTGGAACATGGTCAGGGCAGTGGCCAATGCAGGTTATGAAAGCCAAGCCAGCACAGCAGTTCCCGGCGAAGAAACCTACCAGCGCTTGATCAGCCTGCGCCTCAGTGTTCCTGTTGGCCACCGATGTTAGCAGCTGTTAGCTCTATTGAGATGACTTGGTGGTGGGTAAAACTTGCGTAGCCGTAGATGATTTCACCTGGCAATGGGAAAGCCGCGTGTTCAAGAGGGAATTTATCTACGATCCACATCGAAGAGGGTAATTATCAAAACTGAGTTCATCTGAAGTCTGCTGGTTCTACATGTTCTACCCATTTGGCCGTCGCCCAGGCAATGACAGCAAGATGGAAGACGACAAGATCCACGAAGAGGAGACTCTCTCGGACACGGCCAAGGCCCGACAGCCTTCATGCTTTCCAAGTACCCTTCACGAAGCTCCAATAGCTAGTTAACCAATCATCATTGCGGAACAGGAAATCACAAGCAATGTCTGCTTTTCCGCATTTTTCCATTGACATGCGCTCTTTACCAGAGTTTTATTTCTTGAATCCTGGAACATTTCTTTGCTTCTGGCAACCTTTGCGCTCTGGATCTCCATCCTGAGGCTGTTATGCACCAGGAGGAGTACGACGATGAGAGCTCGATGTTAGAACGTGGATTTGGCTTTGGCCTCCCTTCCAAGCTCAATGGGGGCGTTGCCATTGCAGTCGCTCTGTTGGCCATGCTCTGTGCTTTGAATTCCTCGACCAAATCCTTCTGTTTCCAAGGGATTTGGCTGATCCTCATGGTTGGCAGTCTGTTGGTCCTTGGATGTGGAAGCCAGGACGAGGGAGCCACCAGGGCAGAAGCCTCATCCTATACCTGCGAAAACGAATGAGATCCGCGCCCAACTGACCACTGAGCCTACATCCTTTATGAAGTCCCGCAGCGCACAAGCTGCAGCCACCGCAACACTCGTGTGTGGCGTTCCTTTTTGAAAAAAACAGTTGCATCATTTGAAGAAGGCAATCAGTGGGAGCAGTAAGTTTCTTTGCCATACCAGTACCTTCTTTTGTCGGTTTGCAGGGCTGTCATGTACAGGCATGTGGAGTTCTGCTTACTGCGTGAGACTTGCACAGCGGACGCTGAATCTATGTCCTTTTGAACAAAAGATGCTTGGGGCTGCAGGTAAACAGCGATCCTAGCTCCTAGGCTCAAAGAGTTACCAACCCAGTTGCAAGCTTGGTGACAATCTGATTTTGCGCGCTGTATAACCCACATGTGAGACATTGTGAGACCTTGCATGGCCAGCTGGCAGGAAGTCAGTCAGAAGTGCTGCAGGTGGGGCTGTTCGTGCGCTGTGCGCTTTCGATAGATCTCCATGGTGCCTGTGGGAATTCACAACGTTTTGGCATCAGAGGTTGGAGAAGGAGAATTCGAGCCTCAGAACCTGGGCGGAGCTCCCAGATTGCGACGGGGCGGGTCGCTGAGGCAATGGTTGGGCGCGCAACTCGCCCCTGTTGCTCCTAGCTGTTTGCGAACAAGAAGAAACCCGTATGCGGAACAGCAGGATCAGCATGTCAACCTGATTCGCCACGTTGACTGTTCGCTGTTTAAGACACATGAAGTGACCCACGGATTTCCATAGATTTATGACACAAAGCGTCAACATTTTCGGGACACCCATGGATATGCAAAGATTTGGGGTTGTTTAAAGTTTAAAACTGTCCAACATTGTCCAACAAAATGTTACTTCGTTTCTCCTCAACCGGATACCTCTCTACCTCTGGATCATAACTTGCACAGTTTCAACGGCTAACGTTCTGGGCACAGACATGTTTGCTGTTTTGAACACTCACATCACTTAGATTACCATGGCCATCCATGGCCATCCATGGCCATCCATGGCCATCCATGGCCATCCATGGCCATCCATGGCCCATGGCTGCATCTCTTTCGGGGACCCATCCGCCATCAGCACTCCAAAACCATGGCCTTAGTGGCCCCTGCCATGGCGATCCGCGGCCTACCGCACCACTGGTCCTGGGTGCGGCTGAGCAGGCACTGCGGCTGTCTGAAAATGAGGTATACGGTAATACGGTATACCCTATAGCAGCTATAGCATATATGTATGCCTTCTAAACGGCCATTGAATAGGGCCAACGGATTTTGAGGTACTATATTTTCACACAAGCCCATATAAGCAGATCATTACCAATATAACTGAGGGGGGCATTTGTATATGTTTGTATTTTGTAGTGCTACTGGCCCAACCCCCCAGTTGCGGAACGTTTTTTTCCCCGCACAGAAGAATAGAATTCGCCATATTTTGCTGGTTAGAGGATTATATGCAGCTAATCGCCACAAGCTCATTCTGGCAACCCAATAACGAACCCGGCCGCTCTCAAAACAGTGACGAGATACGGTACTGGTCATAAGATCTGGCTTAGCCAGAACTTCGCTTGGAGTAGAAGCCCAACTTATGACCTGGCATGAGCACCCAAGATGGCAACACACAAGACCCCAGACCTTTGCCTCCTCATTCCTCGAACGGAAACATTAACTTTCTGTAATCTTGACACTCCTGATGCTCGTGTGAATTATATACGGTCCAATCCAATTTTGTCCAATTGGTATAGGACCTTTTCAGCCAAAGCTGACTCCAGTTGTTTGCATATCTAGTTTTAGACCCCCCGGGACCGCATGAGAGCGGGGCTTACAGTTGGAACCCTTTGCGCTGCCATTGCTCAAAATTAGTCGCACTCGGTCGTGTTTGATGATGCAAGGGCGGTTGCGTCCCAACTCCTTGGAACTGTACAGACTCTACAAGATCGTTGCAGAGGACGGCACACAGTCTGCACGAATCACTTTCCAAGGTTCTCCAACGCAACAGCTTAATGTTGGTCAAGATGTGATTGTGAGTTTCCCTGGGGTTCATGGCTATGCATGGAACATTTTGACGAGTGGCTCTTCGACATTTCTGACAACATGCATTTTCCTTCCTGATGAAGAAGCTGATGGCTATGGAGTTCACGTGCCGATCGCTGATCCTCAAGCCTTGAAGAAGCAGCATTTTGAGTCTCTTTGAACATATTAGCACTGCATAATAAACGAGGAAACTCTGAACTTTCCTGTAGACTATATATATATAATTGAAAAATGATAAAGAGGAAACTTTGAACCTCCCCTAGTCTTCTTTCAGCGCATGCAGCTTTGAACTATTTCTTCTTTTGGAGACCTTGACTCTGACAAATGGAAGGAATCTGGCGACTCCAAGTGTCACTGCTATCGTTTGTACAACGAGCAAAAGGAATTCGGCTGCATGTGGTTTGCCCTCTGGAAGCTCAAGACGGACGTGGCCATACGCAACGGTTGCAGACTCATTGTGGTGACCAAGAAACATGGAGATGTTGGCTATTCACAGAAGGGCGAGATTGAGTACTTGAAAGAGAAGGATGTAGCATTTACATCTATCTCCATCTACCAGTTTGCTTTCCATCATCTGAAATCAGCGCTGGACATGGTGTTGGAGACCGATACTTTCGAACTCCGACAGGTCATGCATTTGCTTTCCCCTTGCCAGCGGCAGAAGCTCATGGATGTCTTAAGCGAAGACGGCCAAGACGCATCTTTGGAGTCTGCCAGGGAATGCCCTGAGCCTTCGGACATCGGCCTGCAGAGTGCGACCGCTCAAGACATCCACGCGGGGGTCCAAAGCCTTCCCCCAGAGCTGCGCCAGAAGTTATTTCAGGCGATAGCCTTACTGGAGCGGCAGCAAATGCCGCAAGCCCCACAGCCACCTGGAAAGCAAGCACAAGAGAAACTGATTCTGGAGGAAAACTTCAGAAACACGGGGCAGTCACGGCAGCTTGAGAAGCGTGAAAAGCGTGAGAAGCTTGACGAGCTTGAGGAGCTTGAGAATGATGAGCGGAGGGCTCCAACGGCCCCAAGCTCTTCCACTCAACATTATGCGACTGTGCGGCGGAAACGTCCAATCAAACCCCACGGGCCTGAGACTCAGCCTGAGTGTGTGATTCACTAGCTGGTTGGTGATTTCAAAAAATAGCGAGAGAGAGAGAGAGAGAGAGTAGGATAAAGAAGTGACGAGACGTGATAAGTAAATGATTCAGTAAATTTAATGTACACAATGTGTCAATGTGTAATAATGCGTACAGGTATGCATGCATTGTAGGCAAGCATGTTATTTCCATACCTTTTTTTGGGATGATTCACCTCAATGGATAGATTCTTTTGAGGGTTGAAGCCACCACCAGCTGGGTTTTCGTTTTAGGGTCCTTAAGGGGCCATGGCTCTTGTCAGCGCTGCTTGTTTCGCGGTGGAAAATCGGCCTCTCGACTTTTTCAGCGCGGTTGAACCCTTTGCCCCGGTTGAACGCCAGGCCCTTTATCTACAAATAGTGGGAGTTCGCCTGGTGTGGTTGCAACACAATATGCTTATCCACAACACAGGCAGATCTGGGGAACCCCATCTACAAAAATGCAGCTGGTTTACGGAATTCGAGGTGTTCCCTTTTTAAAAGCATGCTCACGCTCTTGCAGGAGCAGGCGAGTGCGATGGAGCTGCGGCAACACGCGGAGCCTGGCAATAGGCATAGAACCTGTCCAATTTTAATCCTATGAAAACCATTTAAGCCATTTCATCATTTAACCATAATTGAATTATACATTAAATAGAATGATATTTTTCAACATTTAAACCAGATTCGCCCATGGATTCTTGGTGTGCACCTTTTTTCTTCGAGTGGCCGCCAGGTGCCGTGGTTGCCACCGCTATGGGGCGACGCTGGCCGGACGTCAGATGGACCTGGCTGCGGCGCAGTGCGTCGGAAGCCGTGGATGGAGAGGTGCTACGGAAGAACCCTGGAGATATGAACATTATGACCTGACCTTGGTCAGTGTGGCAGTTTTTGGTCTGCCGTCCAACTTCCTTTTTTTATTTATTTTTTTGGAATAATTATTTGTGGGGTGAATTGGAACTTTAGTGGTCATTGCAAACAGATGGAACTTGTATTTTGCTTGGTTTGGTTGCAGCTTTGTCATTTGTTTGGGGGATTGTGCTTTACTTTAACCCGTGTGGTAAATGGATGGGAACTCCACCGATTGGGACTTTAAATCCATTATTTGGAAAGGAAGATGCATGGAATGGAACATCAATCTTTTGGTGAATCTTTCGAATCCTTTGGGGACATTTTTTGCGTGCTGCCTCAAGCGAAGTAAAGGAAAGGTTTGGATGATTCCGCTCTGGAATTGGATCCCTCGTTCTGGGAGGGAGCAGAGGAATCTGAGTGGTGTGCTGTTTACATCAATCTTGCTCGAAGGCAGGACAGAAGAGATGCTCGTCCTGCAGAGTTTGCTTATGAACCCTATCAGATTTGGAATTGTGCGAGGGTTGGGTTCAAACATGTTGGAAACACACACCTCAAACTGCAAAGTGGGCACGTTAGAGCTTGAGCGTCTGAAATCCAAATGACTGGTCCTTTCGGGGTTTTCACCCATGAAATTAAGGGTGAATCGCCCAAAACGAGTATCATTTGGATACCTCATGGTCTAGATCCCTTTTCTTTTTCTATACAACATTTTATATATTTTTTCTTAGAGAATCAATTCCCGTAATTTTTTTGCCCGATTTTCATTACTTTTTCTTTTCTGTTTTCCCATGTTTTCCCCATCTCAGGAGCAGCTGCTGGACAAACTCCACTTCACCAGTCCTCGCCTGGCGAAGCAGATCCGCCGCATCGACGCCGTGGACGGACAGCAGCTGACGCTGCGCAACCGCGCGGTGTCGCAGATCGTCAGCGACGATGCCTTGGACCGGGCGAGGCATAGGATACCCAGATACCTAGAAATCCACCGTATTCCACCAGAAAAACGGCTAGGAATTGGGGAGTTGGACCGGCAAAAATATAATTATGGTGAGTAAGAACGGGAAAGACATTGGGAATCTCACCAGGAATTGAGCAGCAAGACAGGGAACTTGGTTCTGCGATGGTGTGCTGGCCATTTATGTTAAGCCACTTATGAAATCTTATGAACTTCAGTGATCAGCCCACGAAATAAACGCACACACACACGCACACATAGTTATATATTATACATACATATACATATATATATACATATGGCAGTCGATCTAAAGGTCCTTGTAAGGAGTTTTAATTGCGAAAACCGTGCGTGTTATGTTGGAAACCCTCGCGAAAGTTTTTTTTGAGTTCGCGAAAGATTTTTTTTATTCGCGAAAGTTTCGTGAAAGTTGGATATTATGACTCATTATGTTGCATTACATACCACCTCCTGCCGCCCAGAGTCCGGCAGGAGAATGGTACCGCACCATAGGTAGCAGCCATGCTTCCTGACAACCACATTTAATTACGACGTTGTGACCCAAGAAGGGGTTTAGAGTGAATACTGAGAGCCATGTAAACTGAGATGCAATTGATACCATCCCCAAAATTGGAACTCATCAGTGCTGGTGACCACGTGCCCTATGTGAAGACAGGATAATTTTCAGGGGTCCCAAGTCCCAAGGCACCCTGTCACCCTGGAGGCATGCGAGGCGGCGCGGGGCCTACACAATCGTCCACAATGAAGGACGATTGCTGCATTTCGACAACCATCTCACCATGGGTGGCATCGCTTGTGCCATGTCCCACCGCTTGGCGCTGAAAGCGCTGGTGGCACATCCCACGGTGGCTTGAACAAACATTCATGGTAGTTATGTCGAAAAGGGGTGAAAAGAGATGTCTTGTGTTTGACTTGGCCTTTGGCGAATCTCTTCAAACCGGACCCCAGTCAAACTCTGGGACTCTGGGGCTGCTGTGGGTTGCTGCTTGCTTGGCAATTGGACCTTTGCAGAAACCAATCCTCAGGTGAAACCCATCTTCAAGTCCTCACAATTGACAAATTTCCTTCAGCACATGTTTTTACCCCATCCATTCCCCCCTTGGTCTTCGTGTCTCCCAGGCCAAATGGGGTTTGATCTTGGAAGATGACATCCTGGCTCTGGTTCCTCATGCAGAGGAGGTGGTGGCCCGGGCTGTTAAGGCGTTGCCTGAAGATTGGGATGCGCTGTTCCTGGGATATCACGATGATGCGGGGAGACCTCATCCAGCCATCTCGCGAGAAGCTGACGCGGAGATTGAGGTGGGCGGTGGGCCCATACAGGGGCAAGTTTTCAGGCGAAACTTTTGGAGGTGCATGGTTTTTGACGCGTGTTCATAGATTGAGGCCAGTTTTTTATGCAGATTGGCCGTCCAACACCAGAATTATGTGCAGACTAAAAACAGTTTTTGTTTGCAACTTCGAAAGTTCCATTTGAAATTTGGTCCAAATGGTCTTCCGAAGCGTTTGATTTTCTCAACAGCCCTCTGCCAGTGAGGTCCCAGTGCGACCCATGCGGGAACCTTGCTTTGGGCTCTTTGCATGGGTGGTGAGAAGGGAAGCTGCTGAGGATCTGTTGTCCAATGCTTTTCCAATTGGTGGGCAGGCCAGGGCCTGGATGGTGCGAGGATCCTTCTTGAAAGAAATGTATGCTGGCTGGTGGTTTCAACATGTTTGATGTATAGTCAACACTGTAATCTTCATTTTACATCCTACCTTGGATACGAACATGTTTGCAGGTTGTTTTGTTGCAGGTGCGCGGGGTTCGTTTTAATTGAACATCAGGTCAGAGAAATAGGAGTGGCCACCAAAATTGCATGGGGAGTCCCAAATCCATGCACGTCCCTCCCGAAAAAAGGGTATATAAACCAGTCCCTGGTAGTGGGCAGGGCCACGTTTCCTGTTTTGTTGGGTGGAATTCAGGCCGTACAATTCCATTGTTCACAGACTGCACCCCCTAGCATTGGTTCCAGACAAAATGGACAGAACCCTCCTTATTTGAAGGCAAAAGCCCAGGTTCTTCTCATATTTTCCGATCATTCATATATCAAATCCTCCATATTATCCCGCAATGCCATAGTTTATAGATTTATTAGGGTGTACCGAGAAGTCCCCTCGCCGAGCGAGAGATAGGTGGACCATGCGATCTCAAGCTGGCTGGTGCGTGAGCGTGGCCGGTGCTTTCAAGTGGATCCAGGTGGGTCCCGCACCCCGGAGACGGCACATGATTCTGGGTGGTTTTGACGCCGATCACAATAAACCAGACAGTTTTGGTGGGATGTTTTGTATATAGCGGGAATGACCACCAAGCTGGGTTTGGGTCCACATCCATTGGGCTTCAGAGCCACCAGCTGCAGGTAGCATGATTTTCTTCAGCCCCAAGAGTGAAGAGGCCGAAGATTCGGATATCCAGACGATGGCAACAGTCCCTTGACATGTGGGTGTGCCATGTATATTATATTGGAGCAGATTATAGCAGATTGGAGGACGGTGGGCACTTTGTCCCCCACTTCCAATAACAGGGCCTTCATTTTTGCGGATTCTATGTTGGATCCCCACTAGTTGTTGCTTATCCACCCGCTCACTGTTTGTCAGAGTCATATCCCAATGGTTGTTGGCTATATAATATTATTTCAATTGGAAGTCAAGTCCAGTATGGGACTTGCTTTTGGGGAAGCTGATTGTATGGCGTGTGTCAAAACCAGGTAACGCCCAAACAGTTGCTCGATTAATCTTGGTCAAATCAGTCAAAAACTGCAAACCCTTGAGATTTTATGTGTTTTCTTTAAAACCCATACTTGTATCAAGGTAGATGCCTTCATGCAGAAGTTCCAGTCGTGGCAGGCCTACTACGAGCCTCGGCTCCCAGTAATCATCAATATTCCATGCTTGGATGAGCTGAGCACAGGGTGCAAGGAGGAGAACATCACTACTCCCATGAATGATGGCCATTGATGGACAATCCCTTAAATTATCCAGATGTCCAAGCGGCCCCAAGTCTTGGAACGACCCTAGTGGTTGCCAATAATAGGACGCCGAACATCTCAGAACTTGGATTGATGAATGAACGGCGGCTATGCAATACATACTTGGTTGCCCTTGCACATGTGATTTTTCTTCTGTGCAGCTGCTATGTGCTTGCCACTCAGCTGCTTCAGGAACACGTGTGGGGCATGGATTCCATCATGGACGGCTACCTCTTCGGTGAGATGGAGGACTACGAGGCCGTCAGCTACGGAGTGAGCTCCGGAAGTTGCAACTGGGTAGGGTGTGATGTGCAGTGTACATCAGTAAATAAGATTGGTATAGGCCAACAGATGGCTAATAGATGGCTAATTATAGTAAAATTGTATAAATTAGCCATCTATAGATGGCTAATAGATGGCTATACCAATCTAAATTATAAATTGTATAAAATTGTCCCAAATCAGTGGGTTTGTGGGTCTTAGATTCGAATCCACCTGGTTACAAGTCCGGAGGACTTGGAGGAGTGGCAGGAGGAGATCTTAACGCGACTTGCCGGATGCTTCCAAGTGGGAATTTTGTGTGCCCTCTTTGGATCTACCCTGGTAATGGAGTGTATATAGCATATACATACATATACTGTACATATGTATATATATATATCTATCTAATCATGTAAAAAGAATATAGTGGAAGATTACCGAGTGATTCATTTTTTTCCTATTTTCAGGTGTGAATTCTTTCCTGGTGTGATTGTTTACTGGAGGGTAGTTGTATGTATATATGTATATATATATGTGTGTGTCCATATGTTGATGGTCCCCTTTGCTCATCTGCTGACGTTGCCTAGCGGCTAGAACCATCCCGCGGGGATTTTCTCTTAGCCAACGTCACCCAAATATGTCGGAAAGCTACAGCGCCCCAAAATCTTCCCAAAGAAAAGGCATCGGTGCAAGATGAACACATTTTTCTTCCACCCATTTTGTGAATAGGCGATAGCAGGGAATCCTCAGCACAAAGGGTCGATGATCATTTCAAAGAATTGGTTTATGAGTTGAGGGAGTTTAAGGAGTTGAAGGCTGCATTGGCAGGAAAAACTTGCATCTGTTGGCTATCGGGGGTGGAGGGCTGTCCATCGGAATTCCCAGGCCCTTCTCCGCCTCTCCCAGTGATCCTGGCAGCTCTGCACCTCCCTGCGACGCGCCAATGCCTCGGGAGAGCATGGCTTCATTCCATGGAGACCCATCCTGTGGAGGTTTGAACATGACAAAGCTGGGCTGCAAGTTGTTGAAGTTGTTGGGGAATGTTGGGGAGTAATGCCAAGTCCCTCAGCTGAGGCCGCCGCCCGAATGTTCGTCTGGCAGCTACCCAGATCTTTAGCGGCTCCCCCAAGGGTGCAGCCGCAGAGCTAGCGCAAAAATGACCAAATGTGGCGCTTGGAGGGGGGGAACGTGATCGCAAGGCAGGTTCTGGTGCTCATTTCCAATGAAATTGAAGGGCAGTTTGTGTAGCTTTTATATGCATGTAGTTCATGAACCTGCAATATCCTGCAATTAATTCGGGCTCATGGCCAAAGGAAGGGGTGGTTGAACATGAAACGCTGAGGCCAGCAGGCAGAAGCTTAAGAGCCAACGATCCTATGCAAAAGCTGCGACAACAAATCCTTGTAATTTTCCCGGGAAAAAAGAAGAAACATATAGAAAACTAAGGAACAGCACAGATTGAAAACCAAGCAACTTGCAATTTCTTTGAGGCAGCGGTGGTGACTGGAAGAATTCAATCAGTCTTTCCAGCCATAGCACAGGGGCAACATTCGAGGAATTGGCTGTATCCCCGAACACATTCTTGGACAATGCCGTTTCAACTTTTGTTGTTGACGACTTATGGCAATGGGGAATCTGATGACCCGCGGGCTGGTGCTATTCATCAACTATTATCATAATCAGATAGGACAAAGGGCACAAGTGCCAGGGCACAACTGCCGCGACCCAAAGGTCCAAGAACTTCAACAAGGCTTGAAGACTGCGTTGCCTGGCTGACAGCTGGGACTGGAAGGTTGCATTTTGGTTTCAGCTGCTGAATTGGGATGTTTGTGCGGCGTGGACGTGTGACCCCGGTGTGTCTACCGTTTGATGGTTGGCTTTAGTAAGGATCCTGTTTCTTTTTTCCATCCTCGGGGGCCCAACACCTACCAACCTTGTAACATTTTGTAACCTTGTAGTACGTTTTCTATGGCCATGTGATCTAATGGACCATAATGGACCCCAAGATCCACTTCGCAAAGCTCCAAGGCAGAAGTCCTTTGCAGCTGTGGAGGACCGGCCGCCGGCCGTTCGGCATGGATGACATTGCAACATGTTTGGATGCCCACCCCTTGGTAAAGCAGATCTATACGGAAGCAAAACTCCAGACATTTCTCCAGAAGGACATTTCCAGGTCCTCACAGGGCGATACTTTTGAAGCCAAGTGAACATACTTCCCTCAGTACTAACTTTGTCCTTCTGCGAGGACCTGCAGCAGGAAGTGGGAATCCGAGCCTCCCACAGGGAAACTAGAATGAACTGAAGACCTGAACATCTCTCCATTGTGATGATAGGGTTGGCAAATTTTCACCAGTAAAGTGTCGGTTTCCATGGATCCAGGTCAGAGGTTAGATTGGTTTGAGCATCCCTTACTGGGAGCCGCTTTTATATCATGGTATGCCATGCTCTGCAGTGGGATCTTTGGTGACAAAGCGTTGATCAACCCTGCGAATCGCAGACTTACTAATTGAACAATAGTCATTCTCTACATCAGGTGGCTTTCATGGCCAACAGCACGGCATCGAGCCCAGAAGGAACTCAATGCGAAATAATGCCAACTTGCTGCCTGAGCGAAATGGCCAAAGATGGCGCAAACTACTGGTAGTAGTTGAAACAAGCATGAGGAACAAAGAACAAACAAGAACAACAACAAGTTGCACTTGGTTTTAGCAACCCTGGTGGAAACATGGTAACAAACCTTTGTTTTAAGCTAGATGAGGGACAAATCAGCATTTGCCACCATGGTTCTTTAAGGCCGAACCCTCGAGCCCCAAATCTTCCGATTCCACTGCTGGGGCCCCGGTTTCGGTCCCCTTAAACTCTAACATGGCACCTGCAACAATGGGTTCGGACGATGGTTTTCCCACTGTGATTGCTTCATTTTTGTTTGGGGGGGTACGAGCTGGATTCTCACCCAATAGTTCAGTCGTAGGTGATACTCAGCAAGACCATGCAAGACCCAAATGATAACATTTGCAAGACCATGGTATCACTGTATCACCACATTTGCAAGAATAATATTGAGAGGAGATGCCTTCCTTAGGGTCAAGGCGGGTTTGTTTGAGCTGCGGTGCGCCCAGGGCTCGAGAAGAGGAGTGATGTTCCGGAATCGTGAAAGCGCAACGGCCTCAGGGCATTCTCTTTCGCAGTATATTTCTGGTTTGTGTTACATACTCATACAGACTTTACTTTCCAGACCGGTTTGGGATCCGAAATCGCTGTAATGTCATAATCCCCAATTTTGCGTGGATGGATTGAGACCACCAACCAGACCCTGTGCCCTGGTGAAGTCAAGGGCCTTTATGATCTGACACTATCAGCACTTGCAACGTCTACAACTGGCCGCCTGAGATGAAAACAGCAACCATCAACAACCATCAACAACCATCAACCATCATCAACCATCAACAGCCGTTACTCTTGACTTGAAATTGGCCAAGTGGTGCCCCTGAAATGGTGTCATGCTGCTACTGTTCCTCAGATTGTGGAGATTGATGGCCGGCTGGCGAATGGCAACAGCTTTGGCGAAGAAGAGCCTGCGCAAAGAATCTTGTTTCAATCTAACGGTCATGAAGAGCACCTTGCACAGGTTCACTTGACCATAGGCATAATTAGTCACCGACAGTCGTCACCCCCTTCAGGGCTTAGTGAACTCAGTGCACTCTCGTTCTTCGTAAATGATTGCTTTCGGACATTGGACAATTGCCACAGAATCTTGGGAGCCCCATTGTTGGTGGCGGTCCCCAACCACCGCAGCTCAGCCGACAGGAAAGACCAAGAATCGAAAGCCCACCGGCTTCGTGGCTCAGCCAATGAAGGCCGGGGTCCAGGCCTCAGATTTCGGCAGATCTCAGCGACAAGTGGGGCATGGTCAACTTAGGATGACTTGAGCCCCCCAAAATCGCGAAACATGGTGAAGTGGTGAAGATTGGTAGAGGAACCATAAACCTTCAACCCACATGCAAAATCAAAAACAAATCCGAGTTTGCTCTGATCACTCCAGATTTATGAAGGCCTTGAAAGTCCCCAGCTGGCTGAGGTGGGCTTCGAGGACTATGACGATGATGTGGAAGAGGTGGAGGTTGACAAGACGCCCAAACGAAAGGTTCACGGCCGAACGCCCACGGCCTTCGTACCTAAAAAGGCTGCGAGTCCTGATGCCAGAGACCCAGTGGCAGCTGAATGGGGCGGGGAGTTTGTGGCAGCATGGCAACATGGCAGCTTTGCCCTTCCAAAGGTGGACTTCGACGATGATGCAGAGGACATCTTGGTGGAAGAGGACCCAAGTTCTTCAGAAATGGACCATGTGTTTGGCCAGTGGGAGATGTTGAAAGCTGCCTGACACGCATTGGATCCCCATCAACAGGGCCAAGGACAGGTCAATGCTGTTGGCAGGAGATGACCGGACCCAAGCGAGCGGTGCACGGGCGGAAGGCTACGGCCTTCATCCCAAAGAAGGCAGCAGCTCCAAACGCCAGGAAGCCCAGTAGCCGTGCGGCTGCCTCTTCCCATCAGCTTTTTCCAGCTTTTTCCAGCTTTTCCTTCGCCAAGGTGGAATTCGAAGCTGACGCACAGGATGTTGAAGAGGTTGAAGTGGACAACACACCTCAGCGAAAGGTTAAAGGGCGACAGGCCACCGCGTTCGTGCCCAAGGCACCGAGTCATGGTGCGTCCGTTGGGGACCCCAAAACCAGTGACAGAGTCCGATCGATTTGACCCTCTGCCAATGAAACATGATGAAACATGACAACAGGGAATCCCTATGTTCGAATAGTGTTGATAAGTAAATAATGTACATATGCTTACATGTAGAATCAATCCACCATTGTTGCTGAACCATGTTACACTTGCTGTAAAACCCGGTTTGTTGATCATGTTGGTTCAAGCAGACTGGAAGAACTATCTTTGTGGATCTTTGTGGTCAAATCCTGCAGATTGGCGCAGACTCTCATTTTCAACAGGTTTCTGCAGCTTATCTGCAGCTTCATGATGTTTCATGCAGTTTCAGTGTCTCAGGTCGACTTCAGGGACGATGCAGAGGAACTGGAAGCAGACGATGATGGAGGAGGTCCAAAACGCGCCGTGCACGGGCGCAAGGTCACTGCCTTCGTGAAAGCCAAAGCCGTGGGGGTCGGGAGCCCAATGGGTCACGTGTGGATGATGTGGATGACGAGGTTGCCCGGAGATTCTCTTGAATTGAATGTTAGATATCCCATCCTGTTCTGTATTATGTATTCTCATGTTGTGATCGCGAAGTCCAAATATGCAAATGTTGAGTGGCACGAGTCACCCCTTTACGAGAGTTCGACTTTAGTGGAGTTGGAGTCCGGTGTTTGACCCCAAGTTCTCTGCAAGCTTCTTGGTTTTCTGTTTTGACACCCTGAGTGGGCGGTCTTGATATTGCGGAACTTATTCATGTCTCACTAGACCTTAACAAGTCACAAGCCATCCTTTTTTGCATAGTGCTGAGATGTGCTGAGGTTGAATTCGAGGATGAAGAAGAAGATGTCGAAGAGGTGGAGGTTGATCAGACTCCCAAACGATCAGTTCACGGGCGGCAGGCGACCGCCTTCGTGCCCAAGTCCAAAGTCCGCGCGTCGCCACAGGTGCAGCGCCGGGGCAGCTGGGAAGTTTCATTTGTTTTTCCCATGTTGGAAATTTCAATTTTTTGAGGCAAGGGAAATTCAGGACACTGACTTTATATTGGTATTGAATTTGTATTTGCTTTGTATTTGTGCCCAAAAATTGCCTCAAGGACACCGGCCCAAGCATTCATGGAAAGGAATTGATGTAGAGTCATGTGCAGATTCCATAGCCCCAGTGATCCCTTGCTTAAGTCACCATTTATTATATTTATGCCCTGTGTGCGTTTTGGAGGCATGTGCCATCCATTGCATGCCATGGCTGCTCAAACATCAATTTCTGAATCGCCCTGTGGACCCATTTCCCTGTAGGCATTGCAGCCCAAGAATGACACCCCTAAACACACAATTTCAAAAAGTAATATATATCCTTACTATACCGAGGTTTCGTTTGGGCAGTTCATATTTTGATCAAACCTTCACAATTGGAGATCCAGGATTGGATGATGCGAAAATTTGCAGGAACCCCCTCTATTTTATGGTAAAGACCACGGGTTCCCAGTTTACTTTCCCATCAAAACCTATCCATTGAAACATTGATTCATAGATTTATTTATGATATATTTTATAACTAGTTGATGATTATTGATGAATCATGAAGATTATAAATATTTTATATTAGCATTACATCTGACGTTTTACCATGTTTTACCATATCAGCCATATATCAGCCATATCACACCTTAGATCCGATCCTCCCGTCCTTAGGTGGGCTTCAACGATGGCGCCGAGACCCTCGAGACCGAGGAAGACCCGGAGGCCTCGGGTCCCAAGCGCTCGGCGCACGGGCGAAAGGCCACGGCCTTTGTGCCCAAGGCGCGGGCAGCTCCCGGAGTTTGGGGCTCAGCTTACTCTGGGGGTGAAGAACCTAAGAATGGGTATAATTTGGTACAACATATTTATTTGAGATCTTGAAATATATTTAAGATATGTTAAAGATATTTTTAAGATTATTTGAGTAGGATAATATATAACATATCAAGACTAATAGCAGTTTGCACATACAGAAAAAGAGAGAGAGGTCTATAGATAGATAGAGAGAGATATAAATAGATAAATAAATAAATATATAAATAATTAAATAAATAAATACATATACATACATACATACATGCATGCATGCATGCATGCATGCATGCATACATACGTACGTACGTACGTACGTATACATACATACACACACACATATACATACATACATACATACATACATACGTACGTACGTACGTACGTACGTACGTACGTACGTACGTACGTACATATATATATATATATACATGTATATAAATGGCAAACGGGAGCAAAAATGAGATATACGGCTGAAATCCACGCAAACACAATGTGGGGAGTTGCGAAGCAGGGTTGTCAAATGTTTACTTGTGAGTGCAGCAGTTTGCTGAACCAAGAGTGGGTTGGAGCTTTGAGGCGAAATCGCGTCACACCAGCAGATTTCCTTACTTGTAACAAGACGTATCATGTAGGTATACAATAGTTTTTTTTTGAACCCATTCTTTTCGAAACTGGAAAGCATACTGTTTCCAAGTGATGATTCTCGTTGAGCTGCGGCCAATGAGGTCAGCTTCAACGATGATGCAGACCAGGTTGAAGTGGAACACGAAGGACAAGCGCGGCGGATCATTTCCAGAGGAGGAAAACCAGCAAACCCATCCAACGCTATGACAATGGTTGTTCGATCAGGAAACATGAATGTGGGATAATGTGGGAATCTGAAGTAACTTGTCACAAGCAGGACCCCACAGAGAGAACGGCACACACACACACACAGAAACACAAACACAAGCACACCCACACACACAGACACAGAAACGCGTACACGAACAGGTATGCAATAATAATACGTGCTATCATAGCAATAATGATAGTAGCAATAAGGACTATGATAACGCTCAATTAGTAAATACATGTAAATACGCCTGCTCATACAATCACATACAGAGAATAACTGCACACACACACATACTATGAAAGGCGTGGAGTCCGTGACGAACACAGGAGAAGTGCCCACCCGCTCTGCACATGGCCGGAAACCAACGACTTTTGCGCCCAAGGGAGTGGGAGCCCTGGCGTTGCCTGAGGCATCCTGAGGCAACTCATTGGATCGCTGATAGGATTCTATGATATTCTATGCCCAACCGCCCAACGGCCAGCATTCTCGGTTGTCTGCGTTAAGGTAGGATTCGAAGTGGAGGATGAACCAGAGGCAGGAGACATCAGGAGGCTAAAGAGATAGTGATAGATAGTGTACAGGTAGAGGCCTCGAAATTCGGGCAAACAACAGTGTTGAACAGCACACAACAGCCACACTTTTTTGGGCGACCAACCTTTCACAGGCCAAGTCTCCGGTCCCAAAGTTGCCTTTGGGGGCTGCGACCTCAGGGTACAGCACAGCAAGTTAAGTTAAAACACATATAAACACATTGCATATTTCAATATTGTTTATATAAACACAGTTAAACACATTCCAAGAATCTGTAAGACCTCAAGTAAATCACATCACTTAGCTGCAATTCAAATTGATGCTCGCGTATGACCAGAAACAGTTTGACCATTTTACAAATTTGGGTTTTGCCTCAGGATGAAATCCAGCCACTTACATTTTTTGTTCCTTGAACCGATGTCCCTGGCTCTATCTCAAAGATGCTGAGAACAGCTGAGAACATCCGAGAACACTCATAATATGACTTTGTTTGGGCCAAAGTCCTTGTATGATGCGCTGCTGGTGGATCAGAATGCCACACTGGATGAGATCAAGCTGGCTTTCAAAAAGCGTGCGCTGCAGGTTCATCCAGACAAGGGTGGCAGCAAGGAGGCCTTCCATTTGGTCTACCAGGCACTTGAGACCTTGGCTGACCCAGAAGCTCGCAAGAAGTATGACCACAGTCTCTACATCAGGGAGTCCGGAAACATGCCACGGCAACGACCTGGGGACGTTTTGGGAAAAAAGACGGCTACGTGGAAACATTGCCATCCCACTGCGAAGGAAGCGCAATCAAAAAGGCGCGCTCCAAATCCCAAAGGGAAGTCGAGGAGGCCCAGGGGGAACACAGGAAGTGAACCATCACCTCAAGCACCCCAGTCCAAGCAAACCAAGCTCTTGATCAAGATCCGTGATCTCTTGAAACAGTTGCCTCGAGACGTGCGGAATGACGCGATCAGCAACGATTTCTCTCAGAAGCAGCGGCTGATTCTGGAGAAATGGATGGTGGATTCCTCATCACAGGCCCATAGCGCTACAGAAGCAGCACCGTTGACATTAGCTGGTCAAGAAAGTTCTGCGAGCAGTGTGCAGGAGACGACTGAAGATAGAATCTATAGAAGGGATGTGGCAAATGGTGGAGGTTGCAATGTTGTGGCTGTTCTGGTCTACGGCAAAGTGGGCAGGGTTTGCGCTGCAACTGAGATGCCTGCAGCCAAGCGGCCTGCTATGGCCAAGCTTCGAGACAAGAAGAAAGATGCAAAGAAAAGAGTCCGAAGTGGGTGCGGGTCGCTGCACAAATGCTATGCTGCAAAGTGTCCTTCGTACGCTGCTCGCATTTGCTTTGACAATGTTGAACTCTTTACGCGATACAGTGATTTACAAACTGCTTTGGAGCACTTGGTGATTTTAACCTCTGTCAAGCAGAAGGTTCAGGATGGCACAGGATTGCCTGCAAACTTCGAAGAACGCTTGCAAACGGCCCTGATGTCTTCTGCGCAGGAACACGGGAAACAAATTGAAGACCTGAAGGTTCGTTTTGCAGTGCATCAAAGAGCCGGTATCTTCATTGGCCACCACTCAATGCTGAAATCCCCTTGTGTGCGCAATGTTGAAGCTCTGAGAAAACTACGCGATTTACTGGACCCTTTTCGCGCATATGCCAAAAAACACTTGCAAGGTGCCAAGATATTTTGGCAGTATAGCCCAGCCCATGTTGAACATGCTTGGGAACGGTTTCAACAGGCAGTGGCTGACGCATGGAAAGTTGCAGGGGCAGACAGCACGCTTGTCATGAAGACGGTCCGTGCTGGACATGCCGCTACGGCGAATTCTCGCACAAAAGCTTTGCAATCTTGGGAGAGGCAGCACATGGCCAAGGAGGACAAGAACAAACACAGACCAAGGAGTTTGCGAGACCGGAACACCAAGTACCTGGAGTGTCGGGAGCGGCTACGAATGGCAAGGCAGGACAAGAATGAGCACCGCCCAAGGGGCTTGCGAGAGAAGAGCAGTGCAAGCTGCTTGGAGCTGTGGGAACGTGAGCAGATGGCAATGCAAGATCGGAGCCGGCATTGCCCACGGCGACTGCGAAGTTCTTTCCAGAAATCATTTGCTGACAATATTTTGTCGAGGAAGCTGTTGGCTTTGAAGACACTTCTTGCGAGATGGGAGCGTGTACTGAAAAGGCAGGCGTGTTTTGAAGACAAAGAGTATCGCAAAGCTTTGCGACTGCGACAGTTGCAGCAGAGAAAGGACAAGGAAAAGCAGAGGCGACTTGAAGCGCTGAACCAAAAGCGGATCCGTGAGGAAGAACGCTTGAGAAGAGAAGTTGTTCGGAAACGGATGAAATCCAGTGACTTCATGGATGATATTCCGTGGGTTTGATCGGACTGAACGATGATGAGGGGGAAAAGGACAGCGATCAAGTTTCATATTCCTTCATGTTCGGGACACGTTTTGGGTCCATAATCGAAGGAAGTTTAGAAGTCAAACTTCCGACAATATGGACAGATGAAAAAGCAGAGGTGGGAAGAGTCAGAGAAGAGAAGAAAAGAAGAAAGAAGATCAGAGAAGAGAAAGAGGCAGAAGACAGAAGATGCAGGTGGGCGAAAAGGTAGAAAAGTCGCGAAGCGCTGTGTTTTTCCAATGATTTGTGGCTCCGGAGGGTCGAAAAGTAGGCTCGCTAAAGCGGTGGGTGCGGAGCCATGTGGTCAGATGAGAGATTAAAAGTTGCACGCCGTTGTGGCGCGAAGCACATTTGCAAGTGAAAAAGCTAAAAGCGGACGTTGAGATGTCGAAAAAGTGCACGCCGTTCTGGCACGAAGCACATTTGAAAGTCAAAAGTGCTAAAGCTGACAGTCTCGGAGCACTTTTGGAAGTTGAGATGTCGAAAAAGTGTACGCCGCTGTGGCGTGAAGCACATGTCCAAGTCAAAATGTACAAAAAACACCATGCTCGGACCACTTTTGGAAGTTGACATGTCGAAGAAGTGTACGCCGTTGTGGCGCGAAGCACATTTCGACGACGGGTTCGGAGCACTTTTGGACGTTCAGATGTCGTTTTGCGTGGCAGGCGCAGGGGCTTGTGCACCTTGTCAAAAGGGAGCATAGCATTTCCAGAAACGATGGCAGGCGTGGGACATTTGAAGAAGATCTGCAAAGATGCATTTTCCGTGGCAGGCGCAATACAAGAGACATCTTCATCAGAGCTGTTAGGAGGTCCGGGCGCTGATTTCCTGAGAGGGGTTCCATTTTGGAACCTCAGATCTTCAGGTTTGCTGAGATGATTTTGTGTGACAAGTGCAGCACTTCGTATGACCTGGCATCACTTTTTCGTGGCAGGCGCAGTACTTTAGACAGGCGGAGTGGAAAAATCGCAAAACGCATAGGTACGAGGCCGTCAGCTCTGCACTCAACTTTCCATTTTTGAAGGAAGTCTCGCAGAATTGCTTTGTTTTTGATGTTGTCAGCTTCCAAAATTGAGGAAGTCTCGCAGAATAGCTTCGTTGTTGATGTTGTCAAGTTCAAAAGTTGAGGAAGTCGCGCAGAATTGCTTCGTTTTCAAGCTTGCAGATAGACAGATAGATAGACAACTACAACTACCACTACAACTACAACTACAAATGCAAATGCAAATCACTACGCGACATTTCACCACACTAATAGCGCTGCATTATTAAACTTACACTACACTAATTGCAGTACACCACACTAACTACACTACAACTGCAACTACTACTACAACTACAGCATACGACAGCTACAACTACACTACCTTACGCTACACTACACTAATTACACTACACTACATTATACTACGCGACACTAAAACTACAACTACAACTACAACTGTGCTACATTACAATACACCACACTAAAACAACAACAACAACAACTTCTACTACTACTGCTGCTGCTGCTACTACTACTACTACGACTACTACGACTACAACGACAACAACAACAACAACAGCTACAAGTACAACTAGAACTGCACTACATTACACTACATTACACTACATTACACTACGCTACGCTACATTACACTACATGACAACTACAACCACAACTACAACTACACTACATTGCTCTACACTACAGCTGTAACTACAACTGCAACCGCAAATGCAACTACACTACATTACGCTACACTACGGTCCGTCCTTCACTGCCATGGTGTTTTAGCCCTGCGACACGGTCCTTGGACTCCAGCTGGGACCGGAGCTGTGCAGAACGAAAGCCAGCTCCAGGAGGACACGAGCAGGGTGGCAGTTGGCAGTGCAGAAACGCAGGTAAAGTCAAGGTTTGGAGCTAGTTTCTAGTCGGTTCAGAAAGTAA
>Ga0126342_10001455_pt1 | contig 33362 bp, 32 predicted proteins | sample Cyp1metagenome_FD_92528 | JGI IMG/M metagenome (GOLD analysis project Ga0126342, IMG submission 92528) | Coral microbial communities from Lord Howe Island, Old Settlement Bay, Australia - Cyphastrea 1 metagenome | ecosystem: Host-associated > Invertebrates > Cnidaria > Coral ...
ACTTCACACTGCACACTTCACACTCCACGCTTCACACTCTACACTTCACACTTCACACTCTCCACTCCACACTTCACACTCTAGACTTCACACTTCACACTCTCCACTCCACACTTCACACTCCACACTTCACACTTCACACTGCACACTCCACACTGCATACTCCACACTTCACACTCCACACTTCACTTCAAACTCCACACTTCGCACTCCACACTCCACACTTCACACTCTACACTTCACACTTTCCAATCCACACTCTCCACTCCACCCTTCACACTCCACACTCCACCCTTTACACTCCACACTCCCCACTTGGCTCTCCACACTTCACACTTCACATTGCACACCTCACACTGCACACTCCACACTTCACACTCCAAATTTCACACTTTACACTCTCCACTCCACACTTCACACTCCACACTCCACTCTTCACACTGCTCACTTCATACTTCACACTCCACACTCCACCCTTTACACTCCACACTCCACACTTCACACTTCACACTCCACACTCCACACTTCACACTGCACACTTCAAACTCCACACTTCACACTTGACACTGCACACCTGACGGTACACAGTCCACACTTCACTTCACACTTCACATTCCACACTTCACAATTCACACTCTCCACTCCACACTCCACACTTCACACTCCACACTTCACATTCCACACTTCACAAGTCACACTCTCCACTCCACACTTCACACTCCACACTTCACACCTCACACTTCACACTCCACACTCTACACTCCACACTTCACACGTCACACTCCGCACTTCACACCCCACGCCCCATCAATCACCATAATTAAAATTGTTGAGTTTCCATGGTAGAATTTCATATCCATTTGTTTTTCTTATTTGAGGTGAAGGAGTGCCGAAAGTTGGTCACCCGCACCTGCCACGTCTTGGAAGAACTGGGTATGGCCGCCTTCCGTGATGCGCTGAAGAATTGTGGCCTGGCTGGGTATCCCAAAAATGGTTGTGGAACCACGCGGCCAGGTCTGTTTGGAAAATTCATATAGGCATGTAGTAGACCTTTAATTTTAATGGTGATGAAGATGGGAACTTAATTAGGTTGCGATTGGAAAATCATTGGTAAATGGATATAAACTGGAGATGAAACGATCGAAATCATAGATCTGGATTATTTATAGGGATCTTACTGGTTGACCAAACCCTCCAACATTAGTCAATTTGCAGGGCCCGAGATCAAGTGGCAAGATGGGTTTAGGGTGGTGCATCTCAGTGCCTGGATGAGAACCTTGGTCGAAACAGCCTTGCTACAGGGGGAATTAGATTTTTTTTAATTTCCACCCATATTTTCCAACAATGTTTTTTCCACCCATCAATATTTCCTTTATGGTAAACCAATGATGTTTACCACCCATATTTTGATGTTTTATACCACCCATCACTGGTAAAATTTGGGACGGTAGATGTTATTGTTTTACCAACATTATCAATCTTGTGGATCATTGCTGCAACCAATGTACCAAAATCCACTGGAGCGCGTCATTGTCATTGGTCACATTTTGTGTTGCACAATCCAATTCAGAAGCACACGGTGCAATTTGGTTTTAGGCCTTGCAAAGGTTCCAATGTCGAAATTCATGGGTTTCAAACAGGGGCTCTGACATGAGATCAAATTTATTGCTGGAGTTGACACCATGCCCTACGATATACCGGTGATATCCCTATTTGTCTCGCTCTAAATTCCCGTATCAAAAATACCCATCAAATAAAGAAGAATCATGATAGCAACGATGATTACATTATTGGGGGACCCCCAAATCACCCATTTTGTATGGTGTTTCTTCATCCATTTTCCCATCCATTTTGGGCCCTCGTTGGTGGAAACCCGCCATAGCCATAGGCATCCAGCCTCAGATGGACGCCCATGCCGAGCAACTGGCTTCCCTGGCAGATGAGAAATCCAAAAAGTTGGCGCCTTGGCGATGTGGTGGATTTCTTTTTGACCTCCGGAACTGCTGGAAAATCTAGCAGTTCAATGGAAAAGGAATGGAAAATGGAAGCATCAAGTAGGGGTATAAGTGGTTTTCATGCTAGATATTGATAGGTATTTGATGGTATTTGGCCGATGGATTCAAAGATACTTCTTCTTTTTGAAACCTGGGGTGATGACTCCGATCAAGTGGCCTTTTCTTGGGATGGCCAGACTTGTGCAAGTCGAAAATCCCTTTGTCTATCAACGGCAGTTCTCATGCAGGACAGATCGCCGCACGTGAGCATGCTTAATATGTTTTGCCCCCAGCTTCAGCTTGAGTGAAAATCAAACTATGTCATGTGGTGCCTTAGAAGGCTTTAGGACATGGGTTCCTGGTATCATTTGCGATGGCCACTGGAGTAGGCTTTGAGAAGTTTTTTCCGGACCACAAATGCTGTTTTGTTTGCAAAAATGACTATCATGATTATCATCGTAAGGTTTGCCAAATTATTCTGCCTGGCCCCAGAGTGGCATCCCAATTGTCCAGCGACAGTTTACCCATATCACTTGTCATTCTGGCTGATGGTTTCCTATGATGGTTTCTTAATATACGGAACCCGAAGAACCCGCCAACTTCGTTAATTTTGCAACGGAAGCCATGATAGTTACTTTGGGAAAAGGGCAGTTCAAGATATTTCAAGATATTTTAAGATCTTATATGCCCAACATTGCCCAACTTTATGTTTGATTCTCCATCCTTCGGTACATGGATGCCAGGCAGCGCATCTCCGCAGTCAAATGCCTCAGTTGACCCAACGACTTCAGCAGCTGGGCAATTCAGTTGGCACAACAGGCGCAACAACATGGAGCAAATGGAGAGATATTGGGTTGGACCTATGACTGGATTGGGTATGTTTGAGGGGGTTAAGCTATGTCAAGCCATGTTAAACTATGTTAAATGTTAAACTATGTTAAACATCCATGTGCACGCTTTATTTACCACAATTATGATGGTTTATGGCCCTTTAAATTGGGAAATTGGGTTGCTAAACATTGGTTTGTTCTTTGAAGGCTATCTAAGGATAGCCGTGCAAAAAGGGGTGACCTCGGTGACTCTTGGCCGTGGCAAAAATGGTGATGGAACAAAGGAAATAGATGGTGATTCGCACTCTTTAAGAACTGGTCATTTGTGAAGATTGTGAAGTAGAAAGGATTATGTTTCAACAACGTCAGCCAGATATGATGCGTTTAGAAGATTTCACATGTTACCCCAACAATGGCATGTCGTCACTGAATTGGATGAACCAGATCCTCGCCAGGCCAGTTGAGAGGAGTTCCGACGATCTCTGGGAAAGCACACAGATCCTTGGGTTCAGGCTATGACCTGCAGATGTGAAAAGGGAGTTGTTGCGTGGCTGGGATAGGGTCCAAAATGTTCCATAGTTCTCATTTAATTCATCAGAGTTTGTTCCTCAACAGCGTAAGCTAATGGGGTCTTCAGCCCAGAATAGCTCCGGTGTGCACTGGTGCAGGCACCGGGTCAGGTTCAACGAGGTTCCGGAGAAGTCTCCGGAGAAGGTCTGGGAGGCTTTGGTGCAGAGCCAGGTCAGATTCAACAAGGTTCCGGAGAAGGTTCCGGAGAAGGTCTGGGAGGCAGGTTCCGGAGAAGGTCTGGGAGGCTTTGGTGCAGAGCCAGGTTTTTGTTTTCAACAAGGTTCCGGAGAAGGTTCCAGCGCTTGGCTTCGCAGCACGCTTCAGACAGATGTGTAAAAATAGAACGTTGCGGCTGTTAGGGATACCACTGAAGCTTATGTTGTTTTAATTCCTCATCATGAAGAACAAGAAAGATTGGTATCGCCGACAAACCCTGTCTGGACACGCTCACTATTTGCTACCCTGCTTTCACTGGTGGAAACAAGAGCATGCAGAAACCCAATTCCCAAACTTGGTTTCAGAGAGTTTGTTGGAGTAAATTTCTACAGGTGTAATTATGGCAAAAACACGTGGTTTCATGCAGTTGATTGCTTGCAATCAAGCCCATAACTCAAAGATCTCCCAATTCCACAGGTGAACCTAGTTTTGGCTCAGGATTGCTGGAACTTCTTACAACGTTGCTGCTCGGCTGTCATGCCAGTTCACCTTTCACCCACAGGCCGATAGAGACTCAACCATGAAAAATGGTGTTAGGCACAAAAAAATCCAGCTTGAACCTGCCACAACTGGGAGATATTGTTCAGAAATGTGTGTTTCTGGGCGCTTTTGGGATTTAGATGTCCAAATTCAACTATTTCCCCCTTGGAATCCCCGTCATAGGGGCCATTTGGCCGTTGCTTGCCTTTGAGTCTCCAAATCGATGGAACAGGGCCCGGTCAAAACAGTGGGGAAGATCATGTCTATTTGTTTTGGTGCCATTTTTCGGGAATTCGTGGTAACAACATGTAACAATGTGAAGCAATGATGAGGAATTTGCCATGCAAAACGGCTCGGTTCTGTTCCTCGAGTGACATGTCAATGTCGTGGAATGACCCGATCGTTTCTACATGTTTCGACACGGGGACCCGCCAGTTTTTTTGCAAACCATCCGCCAGTTTTTTTGCAAACCATCCGCCATTGAGTAGGTTTATATGATATCCCATGCAAATCATGAGCCAACCACGAGAAAACATTTACCGTTTGGTGTCATCAATGGTGGCTGGAAAATCCGCGAACTGTTCATGGTGTTTTGATGGGAAAATCATCGGGCTAAATGAGGGATTCTCCAGCCATGCTTAATGACACCAAAGGCATCCTTGATATCCCACCATCCCATTATTATCCCATTTAATATACCATTAATACCCCATGATTATCCCATTAATCATTGCGGTCAGAATTTCGTTTTTCTTCAGCCACGAAACAACTCCCCATCACTGGCCATGACTCAGGTTCCAGCCAAGAAGCCGAGATACTTGGCACATGGCCCACATGGCATGTCTCGCTGGAAAACATGGAAACCACAACGGTTGAACTCCGGTTTGATAGGTCAATGATGGTAAATGTTTTGATTTTTTGGTCATAAATGGACAGGCTAAGAGGCCAAACAATGAAAAAATTCAAGCTGCGCAAGCCATGCCAGTGGATTCACCCCAAATCTTGGGAAGCCCGTGTGGCAAGGATGGTACGTACAGGGGCATTATCTTCGTGACGCAGGTGTCGGTGTCATGGGGTGAGCATCCCAGCAGGGATTCATTCTGCCATGATTTGGGGATTGGAAGAACTATCCATTTTGGGGCAGTTTCAGGGGCTGAAGTTAGTTGGGAGCATTGTGAAAAAACGCACATAAATGAAAATACCAGGGGTGCAACTGACAGTGCAGTGGTCAGGTTGCCTTGATCATGCCATTGGCACATTTGGTCAACGAACAGTTCCAAAGAGACTTGGCCAAGTGCGGATTGGCCCAGGATTTTTCAAGGTCCAATGGACCCTGAGACCTGTCTTGCACCGGTGATTTATGTTGCTGTTGATTCATACTAAGCCATTATACCATCCGTATTCGTTGTTGCCATTCTCCTTGTTTCATATTGTAATACTTGAATCACCATGTTTAATGATGTAAAACTGTAAAAACCTCATTTTTTGCGACATGTCCACGCCTAGGCCGTGATATCCCAGGGATTTTGCTGATTTTCCCATGTTTCCGCGGAAGTGGCGAGGAACAGGCCTTCACATCCGTGCTGGCGCTGTCTCCGGGGTTGGATCCATGACCGAAAGTGGCTTGGCATGACATCACTGGGTATGGGGCCATGGGGCAAAATTTCAATGCTTTCAATATATATATATATATATATCTATCTATCTACATATTATCTACATGAGGCTACATGATTGTGATATATTGTGATAGGGTATGTTGATGTGTGTGGTAGATTTGGATACTGATTGTTGTAATGTGTTATACTGTTTTCATGTCATGCAGATGTCATCACCAAGGGAGTGCACCATCAAAATTGAGAACCGACCTGGCGCTGGGTCCGAGGGTACGTACCCAAACACCATGGTGGTCTTAGCTGACACCTGGTGATGCTGAAAAAAGGTTGTTGGGGCCATTCTCAAACATCTTGATATCTTGGAAATCAATCAAATATGTGGTTCCAAAAATATCATTCAAATCCATCAAGATACATCAAGATATAGTTCTGTTTTTGTTGGTCACCCTGGTTTTCCCATATTTTTCTCCCAGCACAGTGCAGCACAGGTGTGCGGAATCAGCAGATGGACCAGTTCCGGCGGGGTGAGAAAAACCTCCTGGTCTGCACCAATGCTTTGGAGGAAGGGGTGGATGTCTCGGAACCTCGACTCAGCGGAAAACCCAGGGGATGGGGAAATGTGCTAAAAACCATGGGGATTTGTTGGGGTAACCCATTTTTGACACCCAAAAAGTGATAGGAAAAAGGACAAGTTATGTGAAATGACTGGGAAAATCTTTTAAAACTCATCTATTTGTGATTGTGGGCGACTTTTTCTTGGGACTTAGTCTGCACAGGGCTGAATTTGGGTGGATGTGTCCTAGATTCTGCATGGAAATAGTTGTGAGTCGAAAGATGTCGAAAGATGTCGAAAGTATATAAACCATTATAAACCTGCGAAACTAGATCATCTATCCCACTGTTTGGGATGCTTCCAGCCCCAGGATTTTAGACCCATGGGTCGAAAGTTTCACAAGAAGTTGTTCAGTTCGCTGGTTAAAATATGAAATCCATTGGTGACTTGCTTATGAGTTCCCATTTGCTAAACATGTTGTTTCAGCACATGTTATCCCCGTTATGCCCAGAAAGTACTCACAGTCCCGTCCTTGAGGATTGTGCCTTCGTGATACGTTTCAACAAGTTCAACACCACGAAGAGCCATATTCAAGGCAGTGGCCGTGCAAGAGACGAAAATGCGGACGCATGGCATACGCATGGTTGCATGGCCAGCGCGCAAGTTCTGTGGCTGTTCTTGTTGAGTCCGGCTGTTGAGTCCTGAGGCACGTCCCTTGTTGGGTGGTTAGTGGTTTTAAAATTTGCTCAAATTTACATCAAGAGAACCATGTTGAAGCATCTAATCCAGAGGCAATTTTGGGGCTGAAAAGACATACAGTCATAGTATGTCATCGTCATATAATCATATACAACATGCTCAAAAATGATGGTACTCTGATCTTAGGAATTCTTAAGAGACGGTCATATTCCCCATTGTCCGAAGATCTTCCAGTTCACCCTATTCGGGCCTCAGGAAATCTATTATTTCGACAACCATCCGGAAGAAGAAGAAAACAAGGCCGGCCCTGCCAGCTTTTGCATCTTTGACTCTGGAACAATGCAGCTTGGGCCAACCAAAGTCAGGCGCCAGCCAAACAGTTGTGTTTTTTAAAAGCAACGAAACTGGGATTAAAGCGGGATAAAACACAGGATAGATGGATGATTGGTGAAGATATCCCTGTGATTGGTGGTTTGCATCCCAAACTTTTACTACTTTGACTATCGTCATGTGTGCACGGGGTATCACATCCAATGTTGAGGTCCTCGCGTACCTTGACACCTTTCACTCATTCCCACTCTATATTTTTGTCTAATTCTATACATAGTTTGCCACCCTTGCTGGGTTTCCTGTTGGTTACAGTCCATCAATCCGCTTCTATTATTGCTTGAATCCCTCTTATGTTGTTTGGTATATCTTTGCTGCATGGATTTTTTCTGGTCAAAGCTGCAAACATCATTATCAATCACTTAACCTTTCTTGCTTGGTTGGTTGCTGAAATCCATATGTTGTTTTTGCTTTCTGTTTCAACCCTCCTGTTTATGGGTCTGCGGGCTGACTCCCCACAGATTGCTTGCTTAAACTCGAAATTGTGTGTCATAGTCTTCCCCATGAGAATTGCCACAAGATTGCCATTACTTCAACTGCTGAGAATTTAGGATTGCCCATTGAAATCATCATCGAATCTTCGCTTTCAATGGTCCTTTTGAATTGTTTTTCCTCATTAAACTCCATTAAACTCCATTAAACTCCATTAAACTCCATTAAACTCCATTAAACTCCATTAAACTCCATTAAACTCCATTAAACTCCATTAAACTCCATTAAACTCCATGAATGGCGGTTAAATCCTCAAGAAGAACTCCATAAATGCCATAACACCACCACTAAATATCAAGGAATCACCAAAAATTTTTTGGTGATGTCTCATCAGTTTCCAGGCCAAACGCCTGGACCAAGTGGCCAAAGATCAGGTGGGAAGTGCTATGGGAAGATGGGAGTTGAACGGGGGATCTATGAGTCAAGAACTTGGGAAGAATCCATTGAGAAGATGATTCAATAGCCATTCCCAATATTTTCCCAATATTTATAGTATAGCCATTGATGATTTTATGCCATTGATGATTGGGGTGATGATGATGATTGGGATTGATTTAGGGATTTTGGTTGGAATTCATCGGCGAAGACCCATTTTCGATGTCACAGACATGACGCCACCATGGCAGCCAAGCAAACTCTGTACGTTCACCCAATTCTTGGGAGAGTTTCCCGATCAAAATTCCGGTTTCTTGGGATGTAAATTCAGAATGGATTCCAAGTGTTTGTTCCAGTCCTCCTCGAAGCAGCAAGGACTTGCAACTGTCAGAGAAGGAGCGGCACAGACGACGTCTTGCAGCTTGGTGCCATCAATAGTTAAGGATGGTGATATTTTACTGAGGATCTGTGGGTGTATAAAACCAACAACCATTTGGATACAATGAAATGATATGAAATGATTAGAATGGAAAATGGGAACCACAATGCCGTAAATCGTTCAAATTGAACATACTAAGAGGCTATTGTTCTTTGAAAAATCCCAATATTAGAGGTATAATTAGCCAATTTCACAAACCACTACTGGGGATGTCTATTGCGATCATGAAGGCGTTGGATGTCCAGTGGCTTCCCCAAGGCTGGTTCCCTGATACCTTGAGCCATGAGGGGAGGAAATTAAAACCCGCCCCGAAAAACGGAGACACTGATTCTTATGGTATATCATATTATATCACCATCATGAATCATTCAGATTGGTCGTTTTTGATGCTGTTGATACCAAAATTCATGGGTTGAATTCACAATGTGTGTATTACCCTCTGGTAAACTAACATAACTATGGAAAATCACCATTTTTAATGGGAAAACTCACTATAAATGGCCATTGTCAATAGTAGCTATGTTTGTTTACCAGAGGGTACCACCATTTGGGTGTTCACCTTATTCGCAATATAATTGGCTGCATTTGGTTCATCCCATGATCAAAATCCAGAATCCAAGTATCAACCATCGTTATCCCTAGATTTTGTTGGCTCAATCGCCACCATATCCCATGTTTGCTGCCACAACAAACCAATCAGCCTAAGAGGTGTTATGAATGATTGGCTCCAACTATTGGGTTTAAGTTTAAATCAATATTCACAAGTTAATTAATGTAGTTATTTCCAGTTGCTAGCCCCACGTGCCACGCTAAAGCGTAAGCCAAGGCCAGCACCAAATCACGGCCTGGGATCTATCCTTTCCACCCTGGAGATTCTGAGGTTCGAGGGACTACCCTCCGGTGTCATGAAACGTGGCAGGACATTCCTATACCAAGAATGGAGGTGTTCAAGGGAAAATCCTCCGTAAATGGGGATTTTCCATTGCCAAGTTTGATGACCAAACCGGGTATTTTTTGGAACTACAAAATTCGGATGAAAACACTGGAGAGACTGCAATCAACCCATGTTCGATACAGGGATATCATGGGGGAGCCGGGAACAGCCTTATCACCGTCCCAAGGGGAGAGTCATAGTGATACAGCCACTAAAAATGGTGCCATGGGAAACCAACAATATGGTTTTGTCCAGAAATCGGAGTCCCAATTACTTTGACAATCTGATCAATCTTAATGCGGAAAAGTTTGATGAACAATCGAAGATTCTTGGGGTGTCCCTCTTCGCAGGTGAATTTCTTCAACTGCCTTCAGACTCTCGGAATACACTGGACAAGCATTTCATGGGGATACAAGGGGAAATACCCTCTGGTAAACTAACATAACTATGGAAAATCACCAGTTTTAATCGGAAAATTCACTATAAATGGCCATTTTCAATAGCTATGTTAGTTTACCAGAGGGTACCTGACCAACCAATATCAGCATGAAACAAGTAAATCCAGAGAAAAGATCGTAGATAAACCATCTAACTTGACAAAAATTGCGAACTGGCAATACCTGGCCATCAGTTCTTGAGATAGAATTTTCATAGATGCCTGGATGCCCGAAACTGTAGGTTGAATTGGGGTTGAATCTGTTTTTTGTTCTGTGCGGGTGATGTTTGGCCTCTCTCATTTTCCACCACCCATGGTGGTTTTATCCCCCTACCATCGTTCATGCCTCTATCCCTTACAGCAGCTGGAAAATATGACATGTCTTCCAGTTTGGTTGGTGGTTTCTTCATATTTCTTGATTTTCTAATATCTGTTTGGGATCATGTTCCTAATTCTTTGTTCATATGTTTATTTGACATGTCTTCCGGGATTCCCGACCCGGTTCACGGATAAGGATCGTTGTTCAAATTCCCTGAGGATCGTCTACGAGTACTGTGCCAAGACCATGGGACAGTCCTTCAACCCCGACGATCTCTTCACCTACAGCGAGGAACAGGTTTGTGTCTATCCTCCGCACCTTGACGTACATGACCTGGCTGTGACGGCATGTCGTTGGACCGAAGGCTGCTGGTTTTTTGTAGCCAAGAACAAGAAAACATGTGGTTTATCTCTAAAAAACCCATCATGTTTACATCCTTTTTTTTGGTCCACCCCATTCGCCGAATGTCGCCCATCCCCTTCCAAACATTTCCGTTTACCGAGGCAGAGCCGTCGCGTGGTGACGGAGATGAAGTATCCCTCGCCCGTTGGCTTCGTCACGGTGACGGCCAAGGAGGTGAACGACTACTGGGGCGATGTGAAACTGGAGGAGATCTTGGACCCCGTCGCCTGGTGAAGCTATGGGGACCCCTACGGGGACCCTTGGGGACCCTTGGGGACCCTTGGGGACTTGGAGGATGTTGCCTTGATTTTCACATGTTGAAAGATGAAAAGTGCTGGTTTTACCCAGATTTTTGGGGGGTTTTATGTGGTGTCTAAGATTGGTTAATATTCTCTAAACATGAGGTGGTTGGAACACCATGTCTTGGGATGGTGTTTTGGGGTGGTTGGATGATAGTCTGATGATTTGGCGACGGGTCCATGATCCAAAACCATCGTTGGTCATCCCCCCTTGAATTAGCTTAGAAAACACCCATAGTTGCGATTTATTTAGGGATTAGGGGCTGTGGGAAAAACTGGAACCCAAAATTTGCATGTTAAACTGTTAAACCTTTAAAATGGCCATATGATTTATTCAATAGGATGGAGAAATCGACGTGAAAATGTGGAGATCTGGATGTGGAGATCTGGATGGGTCAATGGTCAATGATCCCTAAGCAAATCTATCTTAGGGGGATGAACACCTTTGTTCAGCTCTTGGATAAAAGACATTGGTTCATGGCCACAAAGTGGAGCATGCGTTTTCTTTTTGAGACAGAACCTTGATGAGAAGTTTGGACCCATTTAGATGGTTGATATAGGTTGATATTGACATATGCGTACAGTTGACCGTGATACTGTGAAAAAAACACATGTTCCATCGATGTTTCTTACTTCTTCATCCCCAGATTCCGGGTAAACAATGCCAACGGTCGTCATGACTTGCTGTGGCTACTTGCGGCCCAGGACCGGTGCAAGAACTTGAAGCAGGAGGATAAGACGAAGCGGCGACATCTCTTTGTGGTGGCCGTCCACATGCATCGTAACCAACTGTTGGATGACAAGAACCAACCGACAGCAGTTGCTCAACAAGATTAGGGATTCAACCAAAATTCAACAAGATGCGTGCTCGCAGGGTGTTTGAATGGATGTTGCATATGAGATTCTATAAAAATATTTGGTAGTATCATAAACACCATTTTATCACATCCATAACGTAGTTTCATGGATTCTAGAAGTATTGGTGATATTGGGTGATCAAATCTATCAGTTTCAGCAAAAGATCTGTTGGTTTTCAGCTAGTCTTCCAAGGCTGCCTTGGCATCCACAAAGCTGGCGTGTCCAGCCATGAACCTGAAGCCGGGCATCAAGATGAAGAGCAGCTTGCTGGAAAAAAATGCCATTGGAGTTGTGACTAGATGAGGATTGCCAGGATTGCTATTTATTGTTCAATGGTTGATATTAATGGAATATATGTTCAAGATCTCTGTGTGTGTAGAATATATATATATATATACATACATACATACATACATACATATATATACACATATATGATGTGCATGTGTGCGTTTTGTGTGAAAGAGATACATGTGTTTGAATGTGGGCTTGTGTTTTTGTGCATGCTGCCTGTCTATGGTCCAATGGCTGATACAGTTGAAGTGAAACTACCTATTTGTAAATATATATATATATACATACTGTATTTGATTTGATTTGGACAGATCAATGGATCGACATAATAGAGAGCGTGGATGTATTGATACAATTCACTCCATTTGCACACCTGTTGTGTCAACACTACGATATGCTAGTCGTTCCCCATACACCAACACCTAGTTTTTGATGCCAGACACCCCTACCTTGTCCGTGGTACAAACTGAAGATCAAAAGTGTGCAAGTTGGTAAAACATTCATCCCCAACTTGTTCGTGGTTTGCATTTTCAGTTTTTTAAAACCCCTTGGGATGCTTTCTGCAGCTCAACCAGGCACTTATTCAAGTTCAGCCGCGCCCGGAGTTGGCGCTTCAACGGCTTGCCCTGGTTCCACTCCTTCGACCCCATCCCCCGCCTACACCCCGGTGACTCCTACAACGCCTGCCCCACCGGCCCCAGCCACCAATGGCAACGGTGGAACGATGGCGTTGACAGCGACCACCAACTGGAAGGGCGTATTGATTCTCGTTTGAAAGTGCTCCACCCATCCAACTGGGCAAATTGACAGGTGAACGGAGTGTTTTCTGGTCATGATGTTGCATCGCCGAATTTGTTTGCTCAAGGGTAACGAGATCATTTAACCCAATGACAACCACCAATGGAGGGTCTTGAACACCCCCCAGCTATGCATTGGGCCTCGGTCGTTTCACTGGGGTAGCAGCAGTTCTGGCACTAGTTTCGCAACGAAGTTGGTGCTTGTGTCGGCAGTTTGCTGGGCATGGGTTGAAGGCACCAAGAATTTGCATCTCGTTGCTCATTTAAGGTCAGGTATGGTCAGGTCAGAAAGGGTCCAACCGAATCAATGAAGATCTCAGATCTGGAACCGGCAGGGAGATATCCAGCTTATGATCACCCTAAAATCTGATGTGGGGCCAAGGCCGCATTCCACCAACAAGCCCTGGATTCAGCAAAATGATTTGGTGATTTCCATGTACCCTTGAGTTTGAACCTCATGACCCCAAAGATGTTTCGAACTCTCTGCGACATCCGCTTCGAAATCCCTGCCACAGAACACCAGACAAACTAAACTTGTGGCCCAATAACAACCTGGCAGTGAAAATCATGGTGACTGTAGGAAGATGATCACTGCAGCATATGCTGCATGTCATTTTTTTGACAACCAGTGGAGTTGCCACCTGAAAATCTCCGTAGAATCTGCATGAAGGATGATCTAGTTTTTCTGGGCGAAGCGAAGATCACTTGGAGCCCTTAGGTTTGGGAATATCACATGGTATTATATTAATTTACATATACATATATGTATATGCGTGGATACCCGTCCCAAGATGAACTAGCATTCTCGCCTGTGTGCCGTTTCAGGAATGAGTGGGCCTTGAAGACATGGAAGAAACCTGCAGAAGAGTTGTTGAAATATGAGGCTACTTGGCAGCGTCTTCGTGGCCACACTATAAATGTGCTGCCCCTTTTTCGCCTGTGGTTTCCTGATTGACAAAGATCCATTTTACCAGTTTAGGAAACCATTTTATATTGCTAGACATATATGTCATTATATCGAGAAAGGTCCCATTGTATGGAATGTCAAAAAATATCTCCCCAATGTCATCAAAGAAGATATTCCTGCAAATTAGCTCCTTAAATATCCCTATGTATACCTCATAGAATCTCCCATAGAAACCGATAAATCCCATAAAGTATCCCAGTACTGGTTGTATGCCTCCCTTATATCTATCCCAATATCCCCATATATATGTATATATATAATCACCGCTATCCCCTCAACTTGCACAGACCCTATCAGATACGCCTTTGAAGACTCATTCTCTCTAGATTTATTTGTTAATTTTGTTAGTTGTGATCCATGTTAATTTGGGGATGGTGTCATTTAATGACTTGGTAATGGTTGTTACACCTCCCAGTTAATGGTTGTGCCGTTGTATCTAGTATGTATGTATATACATATATATATATATTATACATCATAATTATCAATATAATATCCGATTAAATATCCATCAATGTTATATTAACGTTATCCCATTACATCCCCTTAAGTAACCCGAAATATCACGCACTGGTCAATTCCATTGAATGGTTTTATCCCAGTATGTGCCAGTAAATTGCTATATCCCATTGATATTCCCCACAACTGACTTGGTATAGATAATGACGTAATCGGTTCTATATCCATGTCATTGTAACATACCACCGCATAGGTTGCTATATTCATCAAATACCCATATCAATATGATCACGTCTTATCCCATTAGTATCCCAATGAATCGCTATTAAATGGCGATTAAATGCTTATTAAATGGCTATTATGGCATGATGGCTATTAACTATATGGTGATTAAATGCCATGAGGGCCACTATTTAATATGATTAATGGCTATGATGGCTATTAAATGGTGATATCCCACTAGACATGACATGAAAAACCCCCAGGAGGAGACGAAGCCGGAAGGCTTCGTCAGCAAAGTGGAGGTGCCCTGGTGCGCCACGGGGCGAAATGGGAGAGAAAGCACCCGAAACCGGGGATAAATCGTGGGAAAAATGAGGAAACATGTTTACAAATACTGGAGATGTGCAGCTTTGAGCATCGAAAAATCAGAAAAACAAAAAGATGTGAGGAAACTGCGAACAGTGTCACAAATAGGTTCACCTAATCAAAGCACTCGACATCTTATCCCATGTCATTGGCACACGAGTCTCCATCATTCAAGCCCTCCCACAATGTTCCCCAACATCCCAGTCTTGTCGTTTGAAGTCCCTGAGCTCAGCGAGTCCCATCCCCACCATCCATCAACCATCATTGAAATACACATGGGTTTCTCACGTTTTCTCATGGTCTGAAAATCGGTTAGCCCATTCCATCCCCTGCATCATCAGCAGAATCATTTCCCACATAGTTTCCAATAGATTCTCCATTGTCCCATACAAAATTCCCATATGTATATATGTGTATACAAATATGGTATAATACAATACAAATATAATATAATGTTTTTTTCCCCCCCCATCCCCATCCCCGAGGTCACCATGCTGCGGCGTTCCTTCACCGGTCGCCCCGGCGCCACCAAAAAGAACGCGCAGCAAAGCGCCGCCGCTGAGGCCCTGCGGCAACTGGCCATCGCCGTGTGACGTGAAAACAACGAAGCGGCGCTCGGCTGGGGACACCTGGGGGATGGTAAAAACCTCCGAAATTGCCATTTTTTGGGTGAAAAATTGAAAAACTCATCCTATTAGCCTAATACCATCCTATTTTGAAGGGATGAACATCTATTGACCACCTACTTTTAGGATGTACAGGTTTGTTAGCCCATATGGCGGATATGTCTTATGCAGATCGAGGGTAGATGACCTGGACGACCCCGGAGCCCCATCCAGGCATATGTTGCTGAAATGCTGCTGGTTGACTTCACCAACAGTGGGGAAATGATCAATGAATGTTGGTTATAGTTCTATCAACCCTCTCGATTTTCTTGCATTTTATTCCAAACCAAATCTGAGCATATTACCGAGACACCATTGTAATATTCCCAGAATTCTTCAGGCAAGATTTGACAGAACTAAACGCCCCAACAAGGTTGGCAAAAGCCCAGGGGGGTCCTCTAAAATTTCTCACCAATCCATTGAGATATTCCATGGTTCCAGCAGGACACTGATGTGCGAAAATCCGCTGTGCGGGCCATACCTCGCGTGGCAGGCAGTTGTCAAGTCGTGGGGACTTACCTCAAGTTCTGGCAAGTGTTATGGGGAAAGTATGGGAAATACATGGAAATATATGGAAATATGATGATTATACCATTGGGTTTAGGGATGTTGAGATTGTTTCCCTCTTGGACAAACCCATCTTGGGTGAAAATGATGGATTTTTTCGCAAATCGATGGAGGTATGGGAAGAATCAGCAATTTATTCATGAGCAGATTGGAGAGTATGAGAATTTTCTTCACTGCTGGTGTTTGGAGACCCTTTGGTCTCCAAGAATGGCAGGTCCGAATCGAGAGTTGGCGGTGGAGCTGTTGCTTCCCATGATGCAGGCTGGATGATACAAGCGGTTTGTAGATGTATGCTTCATAAGTGACCCCAGAAAGGATCCAATTTGTTTTTTATCTAGGTCGAGTTGAAACTAGGTTGTATAGGTCAGAATCATAACCCACAAAAGGCCGGTGGTTCTCGGATCTAGAACCATCCTTTCTTTGGGGTTTATAATTGTGAGCCAAATTGGTACCGGGATGTATCAAATCCAAAAACCCCTAAAACGGATAGCTGTTCACATCCCCAAATGCTTCCATCGAATCATTTTTTGAGATTCGAAGGTACCAGTGTTTGACTTATCCCCTTATCATTACATTTGGAAGGGCTTAAAAAAGATTGGGCCAGTAGGAGTTGATTCGGATGAAGCCACCTTCGGAAGCCGTAGGGGCTTGTCGTTTCAGAGTCATGTTTGAGGCATAAGTGGAATGGGTGGAAGCACATCCCAGTCAATATGTGGTTAATAATCCATATATATATATATATATGTATAACCCATCAATACGACTGGGTATATTCCGTGCATTTATAGTAGTAACAATAATAATCAATAAATAATAAAAATAATCAATAAAATAATTATTATATATATATATCTACATAGATAGAATTCTAGAAATATATCACACATTTATTGAGAATCCCCAGGACTATCCAGGACTATCATGTAAATCTATACGCCCCATGGGGCCCCATGTGTTAAAACCCACAGAAGTTGCTCAGGATGAGTCGGCGGACGTCCGCTTCGCTGCGGTGAACAGCTGGGGCGACCTGGACCTGGACCTGGACGAAGCGATTGAGTTCGGTTTAAAAACTAGTAGGCATGATCTTAATAGGTATTAATAATAGGTATATTAATATACTACTAATTGGTATGATCTAATTAGAATGATATCTATCTATTCATATCATAGTATTGATGTTAATAGGTATGAATATATTTTACTAATAGATAGATATGATCTGATTGATGTATATGAATAGATATTAATAGATACTTAATAGATGTTATAGATATCAATAGTATCTATAGGACATTCATAGATCATGATTTAATTCATAGATACTTAATCAAACACGAAGTATCTATTGGATATTCATAGGTCATGAATGATTTTGATTGAGCTCAGCAAGATTGTGAATCAGAAATTTGAGGATGATTTGACAAAGATGATTTTTTGATCTATCAAAACCGAGGTCTGGAAATGAAAGTTGTTCTGGAAAGTTGGGGGGACTAGCAATCACGGGAAGATCGATGAAGATGTGGATACCATGGTAACGCGGATTCATCCAAGGTGAATGAGGCCCAACGGATCCTAATTGAAGAAAACACACCAACTGACCAACATTCAGGTTTGAGCAATGAAAACTGCATCTACCATTTTTGGGGGGGTAGGAACTCCAACATGTGTTAGGTCTGATCTCCATGTTTGTACGTGCTCCGTTTTTCCAGTTTCGATCTCCATCTTTTGTTGCAAGCTGCGCAGGTGTATTCCCCACTTTTTGCTCACGATGTCAATTGTTTGTTGAATAAGTTTTCAAACCCATGGTTGAACCAATGGGAATGTCCATGTCAAAATTCCCAATGGTTGAACCTACCGACCAGAAAACCATTGGCTCATAAATTCCCATTTCAGCCATCGCCATGTGCCGCAGGTCTCCTGCAGGTGTCTCCCAAGGGTCATCGAGACGCATTGGCGGCCATGACAGCCCGGCACCCAGCTTTCATGGTGCAGCTGGCAATAGGAAAATATGGGGAAATCATCCATGAATGAAGGGAAAATGTGCAGCAAACCATGTTGGTATGGGATATTCTGGTGAATATTCTAGATTTGTGAGATAATCCGCAACCACAATGGGATAGCACCATGAAAAATTGCAAATTATTCAACGAAAATGGATTTCTTAACGAGCATTTGATGAGATAGAAATTGTTATTGTTTTGGATAAAGAATAGTGCGATCTCACGTCGTGAAGCCAGCCACTGGAACGATTGGAAATGGAGTGGGGCAACTATCCCAGAGTGACATAACTTTTTAGGTTGGGAAAAAAATGACAATTTATCCAAAAAGTTCATCTTTGTTGGGCAGAATCACGTGGGAAAAGAGATTAATCTAATGGTTCCTCATTCATCTGACAAAAAGGGATGATGCCCATTGAGATGCTTTTCATTGGTCAAACTGCCAATTTCAGCTTCGATTCGCTCAAAATCTGTCAGTTTTCCTGTTGGTGACGTCAGATGAACTCGGATGACTCAGGATTTTGGTGCTTCCTTTTGACATCCCCAGATATGAAACCCATGAGCACCCAAACAACCCTTCACCATCACAGCTCAGGTACGTTTAGAAGATCAAGAAGTGAGTAAGGACATCATTCAGGGCACGTTTTTGGGGCCCAGAAGTTGTGGTAGGTCAATTTCTAGTCACCACTTTGCAACAGAGATTGAAGATCCCATCCCTGGTGGCAGGACTGCCGCGGTGGATACAGTTGCCTGGCAGAAACGATGGTCGTAAAAAAGCGACCAGATTCTCTATGTCAACTCGTGGTTGGAAATGGGTAGAACGACCATTCATGTGGGTTTCTTTGAAAATAGGATACCCCTAATTCCAATGGGGCAGTGTCTTTTTCCCCATCAAAATTGTCATTTGGAGGATATACTGATATACTCACTTTCAGACAGTTCCAGGTATGCCGAAGAATTGCAAAAAATGGATTCCGAGAGATTGTAACAGCAAGGATCCAGAAAAGACTTGCCCAACCAACCGAGTTCCAAGAAGGTTGCATCGCAAGTAAAAGGTGCACATTGGGATTGGTCAAAATGGGGAACCCCAAGGTCATTGTGTGTACCTAAAATCCATCCACAGTTCAAGTTTTTCTGATTGAGTGTCCCATGGATCAATCTATAACTTGGGGAATCTATTTAGAAATGTGTTATAGATCTATTTGCCCAATGCTGGCAAGTGATGTATTTATTTCTGTACATGTCTTCAACAAACAAAGTTTGTCCACCCTTATCCATGTGGTATTAAATCATGTTAAATCCAAAATTTCGAAGTTTATGTATTAATGGTAGTTTGTGAAGACCATGATTAACATATCACCCATTAAGTACCATTAATGGTAAATAATTGTGCATGCCATCAGGTCATGGATGATACCATCAATCAATATTAAATATGGATACGAAATGATTAGTGGATAGTAAATTATCATCAATTAATGATTGATATTGATACTAGTGGATGATACCATCAAATACGTATCATTTCCATTAATCAACTGCTACATTAATGATAAAACTGATTAGTTTTTTCCATCAATTATAAAAAACATTCCATCATTTGCCATCAATTAACGGATGATATCAATGGAAACTGCCTGTCCATTCATGGTACAATCCACTGGATAGGTGTGGGAGTGGTTGCCGCCAAAGCCTTGAAGAAGATGGTCTGCCGTGAGGATCCAAAAATGGCCACGGAAAAATGGGTGAATTCACCCGGATTTACCATGATTCCATGATTAATCATGGTGAATTCATGTTGAATTAATGGTGAATTGATGTTGAATCATGCTTAATGATGAGGAATTGAATGATCATCATTATGAATTTGGCTCTTTGTTCATGGAAAATCCCACCAAAAAAAAAAAAAACGAAAAGCGAGGGGCAAAAATGCCGAATTCAGCTTTAAAAAATGGGAGTTGGACCGTGAAAAAAGAAGAAGTTGAATGGTCATCTCACCTGAATGTCCATCCCCCATCTGTAGTTCCTGTTCCTCTTGAACAATTGGGCTGGTTCCTTGCCGGGTTGGTTTACCAGAGGGTAACCAACAATTTTTGCAAGGTGTCATCAACCATGAATGGTTCCTTTGCAGCTGTATTGGTACAAATTGAAATAGGGTTTGTAGAGCTGCGAGGTGTTTCAACCAAAAGTCTGACGGCTGGTTGGGAGGAACCATATTCTTAGACGTGTTCCATCACAACTGGGCATCAAAAATCGCTGTAGTGTTTGCACCATGGGTTGGTGGCTTCAGCTCCCGTGTAACTGGCACACAAAGATGCTCTGCAATCCATGGGGTGAACGCACGTTCCATGGGGGTGGCTTGTAAGTTGCGATGAAACGGGTCCATACTCTTGAGGAGCGGACCCAAAGACTTCCAAAGTTCCATGGAATTTGCATGACACACTTCAGTACCCACTTGGGGAAGGGCTTGGAGGATCCCCATGCTAAAACTTGAGTACGCAAACTAGCAGTCGCACCGTTTTGTGCACATCGAAGCCAGCTAATTTTAGCACTTGGAAAAGCCTTCATCTCGTGAAAACGTTGAACTATGTGGTCCACACATCTCCCTCCCAGTAGGAACTCCCCCAGGAGCTGGTGAAAATCGCCGATGAGCTGAACTTCCAGGGGCCCTCTCTGCGGGGCTTCTGAGGAGAGGGACTGGGGATCGGGAGAACCTTTCAATATACCAGGGTACCCATAGGATATACCAAGGGACCAACAGGAACAATAGAAAAAGGGGCCCTACAGCATGAAGGCGTCAATTGCCGAGCCCGAACACCGAGTTTCGTAACCACGATTGGAACCTTTATTGCTGGATATTTTGGGACATGGGTCCAAACCTATATATGATTTCTGATCTTTCGGGGAGATGAATATCCATAGGTGTTTGAAAACCAAGGTACTGTTCGGGTTTTGACACATATCCATATTTTAGATCATGGGAAGATGGCCAAAGTCAAGAGGACGTTATCAACACTTTACCCCAGGCTTTTATTGACCTCCGACTGGACATGACAGTTGTTGCATGATTTGATCGAAATTTGACATGTTTGGTCAAGCTGCGAAGTGGTGGAATAGCTTCCCTGATTTGACATTCTTTCTCAGATGTTGATTGTTCCCAAGAGCAGATGATGGTTGCAGATCATGATATTTCGCAATCGGATTCCAGCTTTGATGTGGTTTTTGTTACAAGGCTGAGTTACCTTCCCAACCATCACATCAATCACATGGAAAAAATCATCGAATTCAAGCCATCGTTTCTATGGCTTTGAAGCTACGTGTCATTTCTTACCGTGGTCCTGGCCTTAGTAAATCTCATTTGCAGAGGCCATTCTTGGTATGGTGCCTCCAAATCACTGAAGAAACAATGAAGAAACGAACCTATTGAATTGCCAGGAATGTGAGGGACCTAGTTGCTTCCTCTTCAATTATTGCTGTTTTTTGATGTTTTTTGATGTTGTTTTGATGTTTTTTGATGTCCTCTACCGACATGAGTCATGGATGCGCCCCACAAATATTGGTTGGATTCTGGGTGACGCCACCGTATGACCGCGACCGTGCTCGTAATATTCGAAACTGCCGCATCAGACTTGCAAATTTATTTGTTATCATTTTCTGCTATGGTATGTCTTGCATTGGCTCTAGAATTTGTGAACGGTTGTGACCAGGCATTCATTCTTGTGGCAACGAAGCTTCGGACTGAGACTATGACGGCAGGACGCAGTCGCATCAGCCATGTCAAACTTCACATGGTTGCTCGTCAGGGATCTGGTGAAGATGAGTTGATGAGGACGGCAGCCACGCGGAAGTAGAAATGCGCAACTCAGAAGTTTGAATGGCAAACTGTGGCGGCGCGCGCTTCAGGTTGTGCTGGCTAGCCATAAGGGGGGGCCATACGGCGCAAGCGTGAACCCTGCAAGTGGACGCAAGTGACCCTTCTTCCGCCCTTCCGATAACTTCAGCCGTTGTTAGGACACGCTTCTTCCAGCGTGACAGGCTTGCTGATATAGCAAGAGGCTTGGGACGGGGCGGGCTCGCACTGCACCAGGCCCGGGCTAAGATAGCTCATATTGTAAAGCATGCCGTTTCTGTTTACGTGAGTTGGGGCCGGACTGGCACTTTTTGCCCCGGCATCGCAGCTTTGGCTGCAGCATCGTGGTTCGGCGTCGGCACAGCAACGCAATGGAAGCCTTTACTGTGGCGCCTCTGTCGGTGCAGCCGGCCACGCCCGTCACACCGGCAGTGTTTCAGGCAAGGCTCAGTGGTTGATGGCATATTTGACAGGAAATGTCAACATTCTGGAAAGCAAGAAAGCAATTATTTCACAATTCCCGGCCTAATATGACAAACAGCATTGCAAGCATGCATTGCAAGCATGCATCTTTGATTTGCTCTTGGTTCCAAAGTTGGGGCACGGATGGGTTGAGAAATTTTGTCATTATGAAGTTTGCCGATCTGTTCTCTTCTGCCCAGGCATCACCAAACATTGCACCACAGGCGCAAACCATTTGGTTCCGGAATTTCTGGGCGATATGTCCCAGGGGAATACATGGTGCCCATGGGTTAGCAGGATTTGCATGATTTGCCCTACAAGTTGCAAAGTAGATGAGAGAAATACAGCCTGGCAAGTCAAAATGTACAACCGGAGATTGAACCCACCAAAATGAATTGCGAAGAAGGCATCAGCAAGGGAGACGCTGAGTGACATTTGCAAAACCTGTTAGTGCCCAACAAGGGCACCATGATGTCGCAACCAAACCGGTACCGCGCGATTGTCGAATTTGAGATGCATGTTTCTCATAGTGTGTTTGAAGGAAATGCTGGTTAGGTCCATGAAAAGATTAACCAAAAATTGTCATTGCAAAATGCAAATGTGTGTGTGTGTGCGTGTCCCTTAAAGAGTTGTGAAGTCGCCCATCCTGGTAGCCCCCAAGCAAGTCACCCCAACCATCCGAACTTCCATTTCCACATGATTGGGGTGGGGATACGGGATGCGATTTCCGGGATTGGGGACTCTCGCCGTTGTTTGCCTCCGGCATGCTTTCCTTAAATTAATAAGTACCAAGCATACCCATCATCGAAGGAAGTTTAAAAGTCAAACTTCAGACTTGTGGACAGATGCAGCAACAGCTGTGCGGGGAGGCAGGGAAGAAAAAGACTCAGAGAAGAGGGAGTGAGTAGAAAGAATATCAAAGCGCGCGAAAAAGTAGAACAGTCACAAAACATTTGTTTTTTTCCCATGTTTTGTGGCTCCAGGTCGGCGAGCAGGCTTGCTAAAGCAGCAGGTGCGGGGCCATCTAGGGGGATGAGAGGTGTAAAATTGCACGCGCCTCTGGCGCAAAGCAAATTTCCAAGTCAAACTGTCAAAAACCACCTCAGGCTTGGAGCGCTTTTGGAACGGATCACAATCTGGACGCGGCTGCGGCGCGAAGCAGATTTCCAAGCCAAAATGTTAAAAACGCACCATGTTGAGGAGACTTTTGGACCTTCAAGCATCGTTTTACTTGGCAGGTGCAATGGATTCTGCAGCTTGTCAAAAGTGAGCCAAACGTGTGCGTTTTGCAGCAGTTTCAAAAATTATGGCAGGCGTGGGTTTGGAGAGGATCTGCAAAGATGCATCTCGCGTGGCAGGAGCGGTACAAGAGACATGTCCATCAGACATGTTCGGAGGTTAGGACGCAGATTTCTTCAGAGGGGTTGCGTTTTGGGCCATCAGATCATCAGGTTTGCTAAGATGATTTTGCGTGACAGGTGCAGCACTTTGTATGACCTGGCTTCACTTTTTCGGGGCAGGCGCAGTAGTTTAGAGAGGCGGGATGGTAAATTTGCAAGACGCATTGGCGCGAGGCCGTCAGCTTTGAAGGAAGTCTCGTTTTTGATGTTGCCAACGTCCAATTTTTGAAAATGTCTTGCAGAATTTCTTCGTTTTGGAGCTGCGCTCTTCCATTTTTGAGGAGGTCTTGGAGAAACCCTTCGTTTTTTGAACCTGTCAACCTCGACTTTTGAAGGAAGTCCCACATACTGTCACATACTTGCTTTTTTGCAGACGGATGGATGGATAGATAGATAGATAGACAGCTGGGTGGATGGATGGATAGAGTAAAAGATGGAGATGGAGACAAGGACAGGGATAAAGAGAGATAGAGAGATAGACAGACAGACGACCGATAGAGAGAGAGAGAGAGGGAGAAAAAAAAATACAGAGACAGAGATTCCGAGACATTGGCAGAGAGACGGATAAATTCATAGAGAGCTAGATAGGTAGTGAGGGAGAGATAGATAAGATAGATGGATGGACGGAAGAATAAATAGATAGATACAGGTAGATAAATAGACAGGCAGATAGGTAGAGAGATAGATAGATGTATAGATAGGTTGGAAGAAAGAAAGATAGGGAGGGAGAGGGAGGGGGAGAGAGAGAGAGAGAGAGTGTGTGTGCTAGTGCTGGGCACACAGAAAGACAGAGAGGCGGACGGACGGACAGACAGATAGGTAGATGGATCATTAGATAGGTGCAGGGAAATAAAGATAGAGAGAGGGAGAGAGAGAGAGAGAGAGAGAGATATATATGTATATATATGGATGGATAGGTGGATGGATAGATAGCTAGCTAGGTAGATAGGTAGACTGGTAGATAGGTAGGCAGATAGATAGATAGATAGATAGATAGATGAAAAGATCAGGTAAGGTAAGATAAGATAAGAAAAGGTAAGAAAAGTAAGATAAGATAAGAAAAGATAAGATAAGATAAGAAAAGGAAAGATGAGAAAGGATAAGATGAGAATAGGAAAGATGAGAAAAGATAAGATGAGATAAGAAAGGATAAGATGAGATGAGATAAGAAAGGATAAGATGAGATGAGATAAGAAAGGATAAGAGGAGATGACATAAGATAAGATATGGATAATTTAAGACCAGATAAAACCAGATAAGAAAGGATATGATAAGATGAGATAAGATAAGATCAGACAAGACAAGATTAGATAGATAGATAGATAGATTGATTGATTGATTGATTGATACATAGATAGATAGGTAGATAGATAGATAGATAGGTAGACAGATTGTCAGAGAGACTGATAAACAGATAGACAGGCAGACGGATAGATAAAGACAGAGAGAGAGGGCAAGAACGAGAGAGGCAGAGATAGAGAGAGAGAGATAGAGACAGACACAGAGAGAAGGAGAAAGAAAGAGAGACAGCGAGACAGAGAGAGAGAGAGAGAGCCTCAACCACCTTTAGGTCCATTAGTGGATTCGTTCTGCCATGCATCACAAGAACTCACCTCCCCTATAGGTTTCCTATCTTTGAAACTTCCGCCACCACCTTGTGCGGTTAAATCACACCCATCATATCCAGTACGCCAATCCCATCCCGCTGGTCAAAGATCCAACAGGCTGCGGGTAGCCATGGCTTCACCCAAACCCTGCTGGGTGCGGCAACCGCCGCTGCCGCTGCACGTGGCGTGACCCGTGCACAACGCCAGAAGCGCCGGGCAACGCGACTGGCGCAGCCGGCCAGTACCGTGGCAGTGGAGATCCACGCGGGGAAAGAAAACTGCGGAAGATTTCAGGTGGTTTATAAGTGATGAATCGGGAAATTTAGACCAACAAAATCGGGGTGGAAGGATTGGTTGGCACTATCCAGCGAAAACCTAGGGATTTGGATGATTTCTTCATTGTTGGGATTGAAGCGTTCACTGCTGACTTCCCCTGGAGGGTTGATTTCACAACGATAAAACGAGGTGTTACTAGCAGCCGCCAAGAAAGAGGTTCGGCCAAAAGAAAAGTTGTGTACCCCACCAGGTTATACCAAAATAAACGTTGATGATTTAGTTAAATACGTCTTGGTTTGCGGGCAACATTCCCAGTTGGTCGGTTGCCTTGGTTTCTGTTCTCCAGGACACTTGAGAAGGTTTTGACCCACGGCCATGTGCATGGCTCAAGTAGAGGGGGCGTTTCACGTTTCAATATGTTTCATGGGGTGAAAGTCCTTCATCCTTGGGGTTTGGTGGGTGGAAGTTCGATGGCATCCTCATACCCTGTCCATCCTTGCCACGCGGGTCATATCCGGCACTTAAGGTTTGGATGAGAAGAGGTGACTCGGTGGAAATTGATTTAGTGTTTTTTGTTTGTTATGAATTCTGAAACAACCTAGCCTGCGAATGTTTAAGTTTATTGCACGGCATCCAAACTGGCCATGAGTATAGCTGCACCAAATTTGGGAAACCTATGTTTGAGATTTTGGTGATCATGTCCAGCCACCCATGGATTGGTTAGATTCGATGGTAATCCATCCCGTTTTACCCAATGTTGGCACGGACCCATTTCGGACGCGTCCTTCTTGGACGTAAGACGCAGTTTCCAGTCAGTTTCATGCACACTTCGTCATCATCTTTCACCCCCATGCAACCAAATCCCCATACGCAGTGCCATCCCCCATTGAGGTTCCCAGTGCTGTCTCGCCGTGACCCCCCGGTTGGGTCCTTCCCCAAGATGCCTGACTCCGTGCATCCGGGCGTTGCGACCTGGCCATTGGGGGATGGGTTTGGATGGGGACTCAATGGGAAAACCCAAGGGTTTGGGGCACCCATAGTGCCTTAAACATAGTTCGTTACGTCATCATCGTATTTTGCTTCTTCATTGTGTTTTTTTGCTTGCAGGTGCTGCGCGTTGTGACTGTTTATCTCGTTATTCAACAAATTTTCACTATTGGTGAGAAGAAAGCAAGTAAATTGAAACGGACAATTGAATAACATACAGCGACACAGAAGGCAATAACACCATCCGTGCTTGTTTAAAACAACCGTGTTATCATTGGGCCTTTTGCTAACCATTGGGGCACAAACCTCCAAGTGCTAAAAGTTTAAGGAAGGAGCTAATTTTGGATCGGTGAATGGAGCAATGTTAATGATCAGTTGATGTTACTTGGCTACAATTGGACAAAACTTGAATTGGTCCTATCTCTTCAATACTCTACAATTGTTTCTTGGGGATGGAAAACATTGATAACCCTAGCTGTTGAATTGGGAGATCACATGAGTTTGGGTAAATGGATGGAATTCCAACATTCATTTGATAGATTGATTGTCTATGTATGAAGATTACTTGGGTCAACTACTCGATGGGCCTCACATTTTTGATGGGAACAGAAAATGATTTTGTGGCAATGTCAATGGGAATTCGCTGCCATATGCTACAAGTCATGGGTTTGAGTCAGTACTAAGTACACCCCAAATGTCCGCTACACAATCCCATAGAATAATTCCGTTCTGCTGTCACTAGGGTCTTTCATGGCAAATATGTCGTGTTTTCCAAAAAAAAAGTTTTAAGTGTGGGGCCAAGTACTGTTGAGCCGTGTCTTTTTAACAGGCTGGATGGTGAGATGGCCAGTTTTGATGTTCAAAACTCTGTCGGGTGAAATCCCAAGCGCTGGCCAACCCCCATAGGTTTTGCCGAAATCGCACCCTGGATGATCTACACCAAAAGAATTCTTAGGATGCAAAGCATGTGTCCATAACAATCTTTGCAGAGACCTTACCATAGCTATTCTAGACGACCTAGATAGGATGCCGTGGGCTAACATTTGTCCATGATATTGCAGAGATTGCTTTATGAACATATTTTGGGATCAATAACTGTGTGTATCCCATCAAGAGTTAAGATTCATTTGCCACAAACAAGGTTTGTGCTAAATGATATGTACCAAATTGTGGCTTCATTAAGCAAATATGTTTAGACAATCCAGATATGTCACATGTTTTCACATGTCCCAGGTTTCGGGTCAAGCCTTGGTGGATCTGCTGAATCACGCCAAAGAGAATGGTGCCCTGGGAATCGAATCGATGGGATGGGATGGAAATCCAAAAGTTGGAAAAGGTGGCAAAAAAAAATGAAAAAAGGAAGAGCTTCGGTTTATACCATGATTTTTGCTGGTTCAATTCTGACTGGTCTATCTTTATTGAGGGGGGTGATTCTTTTATTTGGGGGTGGCGATGTGCGCATATGAACGTTTCGTTATTTGAGTGATTTTTGAATACATCATAGTTGGGTAGTTAGACCACTATACAATGTGCACAAGGGACCTGTCACCTGGCCTTGGAAACATTCACGTCAGCACCACAGGCTCAACGAGATCACCCAGTGAATCCTTTTGTGAATCCCCAGTGTTTTTTGGTGCAGGATCTCCATGTTTTGCAGTTTGATCAATTCGTTTTCTTCCAGGGTCCTTAAAAACCAACTTGTCATAGGGTCTGTTTAAAGGAACATTTACCGGCATCATGTATTGTTGCGTCCATTAGGGTTTCCTGTCCATTTTCACTGCAACCAACCCCAGGAAATTGGAAAGTCAATGTCATAGGTTCCCATCATTCCAGCATCATTTAACCTTCATTTCACCACCATGCTTATATTATCCCAGCATCTAATGGAGAAATAAACCCAGCCACCCCACCACCCCGACCATCGCCCTCGCCCTCAAGGCTACGCCATTCCAGCGGTGAACTGCGTCTCGTCCTCGTCCATCAACGCCTGCATCGAGGCCGCGCGGAAGATGGACGCGCCCATCATGATCCAGTGCCCAAAACAGAGGGGGAAATTCGGGAAACCGACAAAATCTGCCGGGACAGTTATGATTTGACTATTCTGATTGTGATGTCCTTATTTTTGGAAAGATTAGGTCTTATTATTGTTATTGTTGTTGGAATCTTTAGATGATAGGGAAGTTCATGAATGTGATATGGAAAAAGATGCTGGATTTCATGAATTCTTGAGAATCGAAGATGCATTTCTTTTCAAATGGGTTTCTGCGTGCAATCATGGGTGCTAAAAATCACAAACTGGACAACTGGGGATGTCACTTTGCAAAATTGTTTCAAGCAGCATATATGTGATAATCACCATGTGCGGGTTGGAACGGGTAGGGAAACCCCTATCAACCAAACAGTGGATGCATGAGGATGGACGGTTGTTGGGGTGAAATCTCCAAAGTCGTTTCAAGGGTTCGCGAAGGGTCTTATCCACAAACCGATGGCAACTCTAGTCATGGAATGACTGGGAGTGCCCTGGGGAACGTGTTCCATGGCTCTTCCCAACATGTAGCCATTGAGTAGATGACCTTCAAGCACTGACGATGGTAAAAAAAAACAATGGCACTAGGAAAATCAGCTATAAATGGACGCGTAAATAGGAATTTGACTACCGGAGGGTATTCCTTCATGAAAATAAGCTATCAATTTGAGTCAATTTGGGGAGATGCCATGGCCCTTCAAACTTGCAAGAGTTCACTGTTTTTCCAATGATTTGCCCATCTCCAGGGTTTCATTCTTGGTTGCATATGTTGGAAACCAGTCGGCCACATATCTTGTATCTTGAACAAGTTTTACCACCATGTTTACAACCATTTTCTTTGTTTTTAGGGTTATCCCTCTTGAATTCCTAAGGTTCTCAGCCGGCGGAGCGCAGTTCTACGCAGGCAAGGGCTTAGATCCTCGGTGCTAAATTTGGGGATGGTTTCAATCGACTTGGGGATGGTGACGATTATTGGGGTTACCACATTTACCTCTTCTTGACCCATCTAGAGGACTTTGGTCCTCTTTTGGTGAAGCCTCTATCTTTTTTTTTGAAGGGTGGGCTGCGCACACCCCAAAAATAGCTAGATGAAGAGTCCCTGGTAGGCCAATTCGAGACATATTTGAGATGATAAAGCCAAGGGTAACATGATACGCACTCAGCTGTTTTGCCCATAGTCTTAGCGATGCAAACCATGGCCAACAAGGAGGCCAAGCACCAAAAAAATGGAAATCCTGAAACAGTTGGACTTGGAAGAAGGTGTTCCTAAGTGTTCCTATGATTCCTCATTTCACCCTTATTAACTATGATTATACCACCATTGTTGTTAGATATTTAACACTTATTACCCATGGTTCCCACGTCGTTTTCACCCCTTTCCCAAGGGATCCCATCTCCCAGGACAACAGCGAGTTCCACGCCGCCATCGCTGGCGCCGTCAGCGGCGCCTACCACGCACGGGCTGTGGCGGAGCAGTATGGCGTGCCGGTGATTCTGCACACGGACCACTGCGCAAAGAAACTGCTGCCCTGGTTCGATGGCCTGTTGGAGGCGGGCTGAGGTGGTGAAATTCTGATTTAAACTAACTGAGGTTTAAACGTTGGTGGTGTTGGCCCCTTTTCTTTTCAGATGGCAAGAAACAACTTTCTGGTGTTGTTTGCTATGTTCATTTCTATCCCTATAATCGGGAGGACGATCCCCAAATGACTTGCTTTTTTCATGAAGGGTGTTTCAACACCCATCCGAACATGGATCAGTAGCCATGAATATCATATGGTTACGCGGGAGAAATATTCCATTGGCAAAACATATCAACAAACAAATCATATAACGAAATAATGGAAGAATTCAAACCAATTGACATGTGTTGACGAACAATGATAGCATGGATGAACAACTAACTACTTGTTGACCACTGACTGTCAATAAATCATCATCTCATAAATTCTCACCATATCTTGGGGATGTGACGTATGGAGGTTTCCTAAAACGGGTGTTATATGGAGGTTTCCCAAAAACGGGGGATCCCCAAGTCACCATGGCTTTCCATACTAAGTCATGGTCTAATGACTGGATGAGTTGGGGATAGCCCCATGACAAAACGGAAACCTCCATATGACCTACACTTGTCAACCGCAGGGTGGTACCCCCTCAGTTGTGTTTCTCAGTTTATAAATTTGTGTCTAATCATTTGCCCCATTTAAAACGCTAAACCCTATAGATATCACGATTATCTCTGGTTTTTCCCCATGCACTGGCCAAGTTTGGCCCATCCCATCATCGCCAAGTCAGGCGGACGAGCGCTACTTTGAGCGTCACGGGGAGCCGCTCTTCTCGTCGCACATGTTGGACCTTTCGGGAGAACCGTTGGAGGAAAACATCGCAGCTTGGTGAACTAAAAACCGATGGCTTGGACGGGTGGATTCTGGATTCTTCATGTGTTTTTTGTGAGTAATGCTCAAGACTGAAATATGAATTGGATATAAATTATACGGGATATATTCGTACATGGGATACATATACGTATATATATATACATTTATAGTGGGCTATAACATGAAAGAACTAGCCAACTTCATTATGATGGGTCTGAAAATGGGGTACCCAGTTCCAACGGATGAAAACGTAACTGTCCCCGTTAAATTGGCATTTGGGGGGTATACACCCCAATTTCAAACACAACCGCATTAGTTGGATCATATCTGTCCATGGTTACTCTTGGGTATCCATATCTGTCCATAGCTTCATGATATTGATGGTTTCTTTGGATACCAATGGTGGTTTGGATTGAAAATGGATGGATTTTTGTTGGTTGTTGTAGGGAGGTACAACTGGAGTTACCAAATATAATGCATGGAGATTAAACTTAAACCAAGAAAACCGTGGAAATGGTCTGGGCAATTGCAATTGTGTGATAACTTGGGGGAACCTCAAAAAAAAACATGGTCTGGCAAATCATGAAATGGCCATGTCTATTGTGGTGAAACAACCATGGACAAACGGTTGATGGTTGACGGTTGGATGGTGGTTTGGGATTGTCTTAATTGATGTTGATGCAGATATTTGCCACCAGCTATGAAATGATGGAGGTTTGTGTTTTTTGTTCGAAGTTTTTAGCAAAACGAACAGTTTGTGTTCTTGTGGCATCTCCAAAGCAAGTTCCGAGTATAAGAGCAACTGATGCTTCTACAAGCGATGTTCCCCCACGACCATGCGAAAAGCCACCAGAGACTCCTGCCAAGGAGATTTGCGTGAAATATTTGGAGAGGATGGCCAAGGCACAGTTGATTGGATCTTGGGATCTTGATATCAACTCCTGAAAAAATCAATAGAATCTCTAAGTCTTTAAGTCTCAAATTGTTTCAATGACAACATTTGAGACGTGAAACCATTCCACTTGTGACCTGGATCGGCCCCATGGCACATGGCACAGGTGAACTGCGGCTTGGAAATGGAGCTGGGAATCACAGGTCACCTGAAAATGTGGTCACCCCCGAAATTAGATGAGGGGAATGCCAGAAATTGGTGAAAGAATTGGAGAATGCTGTTGTTATTTTTTGGGGGGTTTCAAGGCAAAGTTGGACCGTTGGACCCGGAGCTACTTGGTAGTAATGCTGGCGGTATTGAGGACGTAAGCCACATGTGGATAGCACTGAAAAAGCTCTCTTTGAAAAAGGTTTCCAGTCGGTTTCTCATGATGACATGTCATTTCATCAAATATCAAAATCGCCATGTTGCAGGTGGTGAAGAGGATGGCGTGAACAACGAAGACGCCAATCCTGAGGATCTCTATTCCACGCCCGAGGCGCTGATAGCCGGGGAAAAACTCTCGACCGCTGGTGGATCTTCGAACGCCACCGTTTTTGCGGAAAGGTATTCAAAAACCTCTAGAAAACTTCCAGATGTCGATTTATTTATGGCAATTTTGGAATGTGATTCCAGAAACCATGATGGAAGGGTGAACATCTTGGCAAGGGTTGGCTTTCCTTCCAGCAAAGCCCACCTTGCAGATTGGTCATCGCCAGTACAACACTGGGTCCCCGCACACCTCTAAGACCAGATTAGACAATTTGCTGGCTATAGTCAATAGTCAAAACTCTGGCTATTAGTTGTTTTTTATTTTTTGGTCTAACCACAAGTTAAACTTAAATTAATTCTGAAAATTGATTTAAGTCAATTTTATGTTTTTCCCCTGGCGTTTTAACATATTGTTTTTGGAGTGTTCTGTTTTTCTGGTGCTATGTTATGTTACTTTGGGAGGTGTCTAAGTAATATTGCAAGAGAGAATGTTTTTGGTATATAACATATGTCTTGTGTTTTTTGTTTTCAAGTATTAAATTTCGCGAGCTCCTGGGATTTTGTGATTTTTAGGGAATATTGGATATCAAGGTCAAGATGCAATATTCACCCCGCTTCGCGTGGGGTGGCCGCCCACACCGCAGGTTTATTTCGGTCCGTGAGAGGGGCTAAGGGTGGTTTTCCCCCGTGGGGGCTCTTCAAGCTAAGAAGTTTCAATAAGAA
>Ga0126342_10001456_pt1 | contig 33358 bp, 32 predicted proteins | sample Cyp1metagenome_FD_92528 | JGI IMG/M metagenome (GOLD analysis project Ga0126342, IMG submission 92528) | Coral microbial communities from Lord Howe Island, Old Settlement Bay, Australia - Cyphastrea 1 metagenome | ecosystem: Host-associated > Invertebrates > Cnidaria > Coral ...
ATTTTTTTGACATCTCTACTAAATGGTTTTACCCAAAAAACAACATTTGACATCATATGATTAACATATCATTTTTACCTCTCTACTAAATGTGGATCATGGGTCTAGAGATGTTTACTTGATGTTTTTTTTGAAAAATCATGATTCTCTACTAAATGGTTTCTAGAAATTTCACACTAAATTTTTGGTTCACTTTCCGGGACCTAGGTCACAGCATTTAGTAGTGGAAATTGGCAGGAGGATAATTATATATCATTACATCATATTATATCATATTATATTATATTATAACATTCATATACTGTAAATATACATATGTTCACATATGAATATTGATCATAGGCTCAATGGCAAGCCAAATAAGTCGGTGGAAATGGCACACAAACCTACCGTTTATTCGTGGAAAGATTCACGAGTCATCGGTCCAGCTCATCATCAAAATTATAGCTATAGCATGCTATAGCATGCTATAGCAGCCATCTCACAGCTTCGGTTTTAGGTGAGGAATACCTTGGGGTGTTGATTGAATGGTGCAACATCGTGGCTCAAACACGGTGCAGCACTATGACCCAGATGCTGGTGCTTTGTTGGTGCCATGCTGTTGAGAAGCTATCTGAGTGCCCCATGATGTCGGTGACCGACAAAAGCCGACTGCAAACATGGAAGCATTCGAATCTGAAATGAACAGAAATGCACAGAATAGGTTACTCGGTTGCCCAAAAGAAATGTTTTGGGTTTCCCGTTTCCAAGTTCTTGGGTTCGGTGTTCAGTTTTCGCCCCAGAGTTCTTGCCCAGGTCACGTCACTTTGGACCGACTTTTGGATCATCTCGTTCTTGGCGTCAATCGCCTGGCAGGACCGAAATGAATGCCACTGCTGCGGCGCATTGGCAACTTTTGAGAAATGCATAGAAACTTCAAACCCGATATAACATAACCTAACTTCATCTAACTTCAGTCTGCCATCGAACCAAATTCACTATCTACCCCGCTCCTGGTGCCACTTCATGGAAGTTTGCAAGGCAGAAACCTACAGTAGGGGAAGCGGGAGTGCCAGTCAGCATTGAAGTGGCACGGAACGACTGATTGCTGATAAAAAATGATAAAAAGATATAAAAAGTTCTTTCATCCGGAAATGGCCACTCTTCGCGAAATCAACGTGCGACTCTTGTGAAACTTTCGTGAACTCCAAGTTTATCTTCGTGGGGTCCTTGTGGGGCAACAAAGTCTTTTGTGAAGACAGGACTCATTCACTATATTGCTCTGCAGTATGGGCTTTTACTTGTATGGCTTGCTGGGACATGCTGGGGCATGCTAGGACATCCCCTTCAAAATGCACTTCACACTCGCCGGCTCCTTCGTGCATCTTTCGTGGAACTTTTGCAAAAAAAACAAGGATGATCCATGATATAAAACTATTGCAAATCTCTCAAAATCTCTCTGAATAAATATTGCTTTCACAAAATCAATCGAAGAACTTTCGCGAGGGATAGAAAGATGAGATGAAATGTCATTGCAATCACAGCTGCAAACAAGGAGCTTTGGATCACTACCAAAACCGTGTTCTAACTTGGGACAAAGCAAAGCAACACTCCCATTGCAAAATATTAAGAACTTCTGGACAGTTCAACACGTCACTCTCCACAGCTGCAACCAACCGACAGCAGTTGAATATATGATGTTTTTTGACCTAAGGATATCCAAAAAAGAAACAACAAACACCATCCCTTTTTATGTTAGGAATATTCCGGGCACCGGTTGATGCTTGCACATCCCACACCGGCATCCCAAGGCGCCGCAGCATTGTAGGCCACATCACTAGCCACAAAGTGTTGATGGCGAAACCTCATGGCATTGCGCATCATTGCGCCAAAGCCGGTAACGTTTGCTGGTTTTAGATGGTTTGAATGGCTCCAGTTTGAATGGGACTTGCCACAACGCCAGAGCCGCTGTCTTTAGATGGCCATTCAGTGGTGCCTCCTTTGCGTCCCGATGCATCCAACATTACCTGTGGAGCCCCAACGACTCGATGGCCCAGCGCCATTGCAAGGCCTGCATCTGGACCGATGGCAGGAATCTAAGGCGGTGAAAAAACAGATTCTGGTAAAATATATGGTATTATCTAGTTTGTTGATCATCATAGATCGCAAAACACAACACACGCTATTCGGACACAACATGAAGTGACATATTGCTCAACTCCACAATGCATGTGGGTCCAACATGATCATGCCGAGGTGTGGGACATCTGCTCCGTTGTCACATAAGCCCCACCTTGTCGCAACAACTCACCAGGGCCCCGAGAGTCACTGCGTCTGCCTAGACACAAGTTGAGGTTAGACATTTGCACCAAGAACCCCTCGTTTTTTTTTCTACATCACGACTTCACAAATAGCTCAAATGCAGAAAACAAATATTGGTGATATAAGCCAAGATAATCAAACATAATTGCCCACTAGGTTGTCATTCCTCTTTGAACAGCTACCTCTTGGCCAAAGATAAACCAACCAGGGACTGCCTGAAGGCCGTCTGAGGACTGAAGCTGCTCCTCAGTGAGCCGTTGGTTGATGAATTCACCCATCTTAGTGGTTCAGTCCCATGCTTTTGTTTGATATTCAGTTTTATTCCTTACATATCCCCTATATACTGATGTGTATGTATATATATATACACACATATGATCGTAAGTGTATGTATATAAAAAAATACATATACATACAGTTACATATATATATATAACATATCCCATCCCCATCCAAACTGATGGTTCACTGCTATCGCCCAAGGTTCCCGTAGTTCCAGAGCACTGTGCCACTGCTTGCCTCTCCTGGGGTCACAGATATGTCGGATACGTGGTGAATGGCATCCAGCCCAGTGACCTGTGTAACTGGGGATACCCCATATATCTTATATTAAATTAGAGTAATATATATATATATATATACAGATAGATAGGTACATATACATATATATATACATACAGTTGTAGCGTAGAATATATATATATATATATATATGTATATATATATACATAATCATACGTATATATATATATGTGTATATATATATATACGACATGTATCTAAATATGCAAAACTGGCTGAAGAACCATGGTCATGAAGCAATTCACCTACTGGGATGTGCATACAGGTAAAAAGGTATGTATTGCTTTCTCAACCATCGAAGCTAAGATACAGGCAGGAAGGAAAACAGCGCCGATTCTCGAGACTCTGAGCCGTACTTCCACTTTGTTATGTAAAAATATGTAAAACAACTCCACAAGTGTGAGCTCTGGGAGCAGTGGACCCTGGCAACTTTTCTGCTATGTCAAAGAGACCCAAGTACCTACTCACCACTCTCATCATTCTCATCCAACTTTCCAGCGTGGAAGACTCAGCAAAATCAGCACACCAGCCTGATGGGTGTACACGACCATTTTTCTTGGAATGCACATGTCAAATGTCTGGATTCGGAAAAATCCCTCGAAATTGTCCTGCAGGCGCTGATGCAGGAGTTGAACATGGGACCTGAGGCGGAGGGGTCGGAGGTCCCTTTGTTGACTTGGTACATCTGGTGCACAGAGAGTTTGAACTGTCATACTGCATGCTATGTCTTGTTGAAAAGACTATGTACATAGCATATGGGAACATCATATCTATGATACCTAGAATATAAGCACCAGAAGATCCAAAGAGTGGGAAATATCTTGCTCTGAGCACTCTCTGCACCGCCCTGTCTGACAGCTTCGGAAAACAGCACCATGGTCCCTGCTTGTGGCAGTACCAGCTCGTTGTAGTAGCAGAAAGGCCTTGAGCCGCACAGATCGAAGCTCCGTTGATGGCTGTTCAAAAGCCTGACAATGAACCGAAGATTTATGTATTTATTTCAACATTTTGGCATATTTAGCCAAATGGGGCGCTAAATTTGGCCCAGACATAATATGAATCTTCGATTTCCTGTATTTCACATCACCAGTGTGAATGCACATCACCATGGAGAACACACACACACAGGAAATCTGCATTGGGCTTCCTTCGCTTCCAAGTGGCAACTTCCCATCGTTGCGCTTTCTCACAGGAGGCAATGGCAGCACCATACCTAGTAAACATCTCAAAGAAGACCTTACCCCCCAAAATGGAGGGACTTTGCAACCTTCAAGTGCCTGGTAAACATCAATAATTATACATACGTATATAATATTCTTCATTAACTGGGGATAGGCCTTATATGTATAGATTATAACATGTTGTAACTTATAACTTATAACTAACCATAATCAGTAACACCCGCGGGCGCACGAGATGGTGTCTTCAGTTCCTGGCGTGCCAACAAATGTCTCAGTTGTCAAGTTGTCACCTGAAATCTTTGGGGTTTTTGAAATTAAACGCTACCGTCACTACAGCGCTACAGGATCTACAGGGCACAGAGAGATGCATGGAGATGGGTCTTTGATATTCTTTGATGCCGTTTCATGCTGTTTCACGCTGTTTCTTGCAACGGCCGAAGGCACAAGGTACACAATTTTCGTCCTAGTCATTCCCTGAGCACCTGAGAGGAGTTGAAGAGACGTGGCCCAACGCCTTGGTTCTGTTTAAACATAGGGTACCCCAAAATCCAAATTTGACTTTGGCTTATCTGATCTTATCTGATCTTCTCTGTACATTGCTCTACATTCACCATTTCTGGGCCCAAATTTGCTGTTGCTAGTGAACCTTCTGCTGAAAAGTGTATGAACGCTGGGGTTGATGTTCCCGGGATAGGAGCCAGACGCTGCGCTGGCACAACTGGAGATTGCAGCACGACTGCCCACCTCACGGGGGTCCAATCACGAGGCTCAATGCCCATGGCTTTGTTTGAAAATGGTGTCTCCAATTTTCATGGGCTCATGGATAATCATCATTCACCATGATTAACCCATGGGTTTTGGGGTATCCCATTTTCACATGATTTTCCCACAGTTCACAGCTTCAACCTGGTGAAACATGTTGAAAAATCCTGGAAACCCTGAGCACACCTCAAGGGACTCGTGTTGAAGCAACACCAGTAGATCCAGGGCCTGAGTCTGAAATTTCGTCACATGATTCTTCTCCCATCTCCCTGAAGTTGGAATTTTACTGAATAATTTTTCAATCTTGCGTAACCTTCCCATCACTTCCAGTTTTTTTGGCCCACGACTACCGTAGGTTTTTGTATGCAATTCTGGTGGTTGGTCTGGGCAATCTCCAAGCCTTCGCCACCTTTGCCTTGCCAACGCTACCTCGGAAGTGGTGGACCCTCAGCAGGGATCAACCTATGGGTGACATGTCAGTTGGCAACCTGTATCCAGGATCCCACACCAATGGCAATGTCAGACGCAATGCGATCCGGCACAACACGCCTGCGACGATTGATAGAGAAATCATACTGCGGTGGATCAAGTCTCATCTGTCTAAGCTGTTTGGGGTTTCATCAGCCACTCATATAATATATAATTATATATATACACATAAATTATATATAAATAACCACAACATCCCACAATCACTTGGGTTGTCCGAAAACAGGCTACCAGGTATACCGCTTGGTTTGAAGTTTAAAGAACTGGATTTTCCGTTTTGAAATGCCCACTTTGGGCTCTCTGTATCTTGAACCTCTTGACAAACCAACTTGCCTTTTGAAACTGATCCAACACCCCGACATCGGCGTCCTCTGCAGCATCCTCATCACAATGCGAATGGCCTTAAACATTATGGCAGCTTGGGCAAGTCAAACTAGCAAGAAAAGGCTATGGGTCAAGCCATTCACAATCACTTCACAAATGACTCCGTTCATTTTTTTGGATTAGAAACCGTCCAATTTGGGGATGATTTTGTCCCATAGCCATGAACATCATTGAAATTTCCTGTGAAACCCCGGTGGCCTCTGGAAATAAATGGCTGAAAAAGTGATCCGGAACCTTCGGATCACTTTGTGCTCAGTGCAGCTGCAGCCAAGCTGGGCTACCCCACGTTACGCCAGTCACTGGAAGAAAGCCTTGGCTGCTGTGTGACATGTGGAACCAACAGGGAAAAATCACTGAACCTTGAACATCTCCAAACTTCTCAGAGCTGCGTGTCAACATCCACTGCATGCCAAACTCCAAAAGTTGATTCTTGATGACCACCAAAGTCCAACTGGATTCTATGCAGGCCTTTTGCGTGCGAAGTCACAAGAGCCAAACGGATTTCTCGCAAAATTCACAATAACTACTCCAATATAACCAATTCAATGCACAATGGTACACTATGTGTTCCACAATTTGGCACCTTAGGTGCCCGGTATTGCCCGGTGGACCCCCACGCAGTTTCACTCCAGGTGGCACAGCAGAGAAGCTTCGCACGTCGACGTCACTTCCCGCCGCCTCCTCAGCGAGCATCATGGCCATTCCCTGCGGCGAATCTCGGCCGTTTCCTTATTGGGGATGTATCATGATATACCGTCGGAATAATCCCTATCTATCCCTATCTATCCCTATCTAACCCTATCTATCCCTATCTCATCTACACAACACACATATCAATTTGCATAATGTAATTATAAGTATATACTTATAAGATAATTATATATATATACACACTGTACAATGAGGTCTGGAATTCAACTGGGCATTCATTGCATGGGGTACGTCACAAACCTGTGGACATAAGCAGTGTTCCCTATTCCTGGACAACCCCCGCAACAGTTTCGGAAGTGAAACGCGGTAGCCTTGGTTAAACAGCCTAGGGTTTTATTCTTCGGAGTTATATGGAGTTATCATTGAGGAGATTTGGGTTTTTGACCAAAGGGGATGCCGAGATTATCTTCACCTTGCACTTTTAAAAGACACGGAGATCAAGAATCCTCAAGTCACAGTGAAACGGACGGGGCAGGCTGGTGCTGCCATGGAGACAGAGATACTGTCACGTTTCGCTGTACCCCAAGGAAGATAAGGAAGACATCATCGATGGGCGCCTCTCGCCAAGAGGAATCCGCCACAGATCCTCAATCCAGGGACCATCCGCGAAGACTTCATTGAAAGCTGTGACTTCAGAGGGGCTGCCTCTTCTTGCTTTCGAACTCAGGATGCTTGAAATGTGAGTCGGTCAAGGTACAGTAAGGCAGTTGGTTTGGTTAGATTTGTTGCGAGACTCCAGATCGACCAAGATCACTGGATATACCCCGTACCTGCACATAGAAACTCTGTCATGACATCCCTTTCTGAAACTCACTAAATAGATCCGATATTCCAAATGAGATACTTCACCAATAAATGAGCTTTTAAAATGGGGGAAAACAATTGTACACAGTTGAATTAAAACTGGCTTCTGAATTTTGAGACGTTTCGATTCCATTTCTGGCAAGTCACTGTGGATGGTCTATGGTTTCAATCCATTTCAATCCCACATATTGGGACAGCATTCATTGCCAAGCTGCCCAAAGCACCATTGAAGCCCACAGTATCCAGGCGTATGCCTACCAGGTGTGCTGGTCTGACATTTATTGAAATGATTTGAAATGGCAATGTCTGCGATTGGAAGTTCCTCTCAAAGCTTGTCCAGCTCTCCAAGATTGGCAGCTGGCGGGGCAAGGCACAGGCACACACATCTAAACCTCCATCCGGCGTTCTGTGCCTTGTTTTCGAAGCTGCTTCAGAACCACCAGCCTCGGCAGGACGGCAGGACATGGCAGGACACTCAGTTGACAACGGCCCAACACATCTTGAGGCCAAGTGGTGCCTGGATATTCACGACGCTTTTGATGCTATTATTCATGATTTCCGACTTATGATTTTGCTGACGTTATTTCTCAGTGTTGTTGCTGATCATTATAATATATTTTAATATATCATGGATGATGGATGATGGATGATTGGCGCAACCATCATGACATGCAGCCACCATCTTAGTCCACGCCCATCTGGGGGCCAACGTCTTCATCCACTCCGAAGCTGCGATGAAGGTGGTATAGGAAACCAAACTCCAGGGCTGACGCCTGGGGATCACTGCTGGGGATGGGGATCGAAATTGAGGGGCTTCCCAGGATCAGAGTTGGAACACATACCTCGTAGGTATTGGAATCTGGGATTTCCACAAGGATTTGGTGGAATTCTGCACTTTACTTTCGACTCAACCAACATCATGAGATCTTTGGACCAAGTTGGCAATCTGGTTACCCTGGGGCCGGTCCTCAGGCCTGGTGTGCAGGGACTGCAAGAGACCCACCGAGAAATGCCAACCTGGATGTCTTGCCATCTGTCTGATGGGTCATGAAAAAACCTTCACATGGGAGGTTCATGGCCATTCTCTGGAACTGGTATAGTTACAATATGGGCCAACAGGTCAACATGGTGAATCCTCCCAATTGGACTGATCTTCAGATGTTGTCAAACCATTTTCCAAAAATTGTTCGGATGGTTGTTCAACTTTTGACAACAAATCGTCAAAATGTTTAATTAATAACATACAGTACCTTGTTGATCTTATGGACACTGGTTGCCCACCAGGATGATTGACAGAGACTGGGTCCCCACGCAACTGGCTGAGATACCTTGCACTGATGCGAGGGCAACAAGGGTGCTGAAGGTGATCTTTGCCCGGTATGAAACCGTGTAAAACAAACATCCTTGTGACACTTGTCGTTCAAAATGTTTCAAAGCTCTTGGGAAATCAAATCTCTGGATATCCGCTAGATTTGGCATCGCGCTGGTGCCTGAGTCTGCAATGCTGTTGCTGCTCTTTACGTCCAGCCTAGCAACGGAAACGTTTGTGGACCCAAAATATCTATACCAGAAACGTCAGGACTCGACAAGCGAAGGATGCCAATAGCATCCAATAGCCACAGTGTTGCAAAGCGAAAAACAATCACGTGCAGTTCAAGCAAAATGCAAGCACCAAAAAAGTGACCCTTTGTTCTGAAACCACACAACGGTTTGTCCACATATGAGGCATACCCCGAAGCATACTCATCATACTGAATTTGCATGAACTTGCCATACATTTGGGGTAAGACTTTCTGGAATCGCACCTATTTCCTTGAATAATTAGCTTGATCAGCTGAATCCCTATCTTTTGATGTTGGTTGAATCATGAAATCCCACATATTAACCCCCATTCTTGTTGGTTCAATCCTCACTATACGTGGGTTAAAACCCCCCCTATAACCCCATTGTTTTCCAGTAGAATCCGCTGATTCTGATCCTGGGTAGCCACCTGACATGATCGCGCTGCATCTGCGTCAGCGTTGCCACGGCTTCAAGCCAGGGCCTCGATGGCAAACCACAAAATCAAACTGGGTTCCAATGGAATTACACATTTGGATTGCCAGTTTCTGTGATTAGTTTTCTTGTTGTAGCGTTATTGAAATGATAATTTTTGCTTTGAGTGCATTTGACTATGATTTTGGATTTTTGATATTCGATAGGCGTCGTCGCCGTCGTCGTCTGATAAGTTTTCTTAATATTTTCCTATCTACTAATATTTTGGCATTATTGGTAGTACTGCTATTGCTTGTATTGTCATTCCTATTTCTGTATTGCTGTAGCTGATATGTTGCCATTAAAATCTCACAGGTACTGTTGTTATTCTAATATGCTTAAATATGTTTAACTTGGTTATAATAATTACAATAGTTATCGACATTACCATTCTCATTACCATTGCTATTGCAGTAAATAATACGCCCGATACCCAGATTAAAACATATTCTAACCATTCCCGAAAATGGGGGGCAAACCGGGCAAACATGGGGAAGAAAGGAACTAATGACTTCAGCTCAGCAAACTGATATGAATTGTGTGCAAGACCCACCGCAGCACACAGGTCCCCACCGAAACACACAGGTCCCCAGCAAGGACGACTCGAAGAAGCAGCGGGCCACATCCGCAGCCAGCACCGCATCCTCAGCCAGCACCGCATCCTGAAATTTTCCCAGAAGTCACACCAAAAATATGATCCACGTGCTGAACTTCCCGGAGACGAGATTGGTAATCTGATGAAGTCAGAGCCTATCCCGAGCCAGTTCTGGATATCCGTGGGTGCCCGCTATGGTGACGTATACATACGTATACTGTATACCCTTCGCGCACGCTACCACAATGTGCCAAATTTCTTCCTGTACCCGGTGAACCAAACATAGGAATAGATGCAGTCTGATCGAGAACCCCAAACAGTCCAGCCTGGGAGTTCTTAGTCTTCCAAAAGATGTACTGACCCACACGCTGTCACCCACTACACAGGGACGTTGGGTCACACCCCTCCAATTGGATCCAATTGGTGACATGTAGTCACGAGGCTTTTACAACGTGCCCAAAGTGTTGTTCTCATTGACGCAACAAAGATCTGCTGTTGCCACCTGTTTTCAAACCAGTATGGATCAGAAAGGATTCGACACCAATGGGAACCCTAAACACACCGGTTGGGTCTGTTCAAAAGCGTTGGAAACGCACCTGCAATCAAAGTTGTGCCCTCCGCTGTTCCCCTCTGGGGCAAGCCGGCAGCTTCCAAGCCATTATGCCCTAGGCTTTGAATCAGCCTCGTGGCATCCAGCCACCTGAATCCGGTTGCATCCATGTTTGAAGGTCGAAGTGCAGCGCCACTATATTAGCATGTGTTGGAGGCAAAGGTCACTAGTAGCTAGAACATCAGTTTATTGGGTGAAAACGTGGTGGAAGGAATTTACAATTCAACCGACCCCACGTGTTCGAGTCAAAAGCTGACAGCAGCAATATTTGTCCCTGCCTTGGCCAACGCGTCAACCACAAACTCGCGCCCTTCGCCCTGGGTGCTGCATCAAATAGGCGCCACGATATGGATCTGCTGGCCTTGGTGGAAGTTGAACGCTTGGACAGATGCAATAGGGGAGGTGGAGGAGAAATTGGAAGACGCTGGCTGGAACTAGCTGAATTTCATTTTTTGCCTGCTCAACTTACATGGCTTTGCACACTTCACCATAAAATGAAAAACCCAGATTGCACTTCCAGCATGGCCACCTGCGAAATTCAGCAAAGTCACCTGTTGAAGAAGTTCAGAAACACATCGCGATGGAAGTGGCAACCCTTCCCGACGAAGCCTCCAAGGAGATACCCATCAGACCCCCCGCCAAATTCTTCACGGCAACAAAACAAAACCGTCAGGGGCTGTTGTGAAAAGTCTACAGTCTACATGACGCTTCCCAGTGCCTCAACCAATATGACCCATTCACGGTTCCATCTTGAAATCCATTCCGCCGAGCCCTGAACACCCTGAGTTCCCATTTGTAAACACACACATCCTTGTCGCTGGGACAATGGCGCCCACTGCCTCTCCAGAAGTGTTGTGACCACCTCATCCTCGTGTTCCCCGACAGCTGTGCGCAAGCATGCCTGCGTTTTGGCTCAACGGATTCGTTGGGGTACGGTGGTAGCCCAGCGTGCCAAACAAGCTACATGCCGAAGGGATTAAAATTCACAACCCCAAAATGGCTGGGACAAGAGCCCATCACAGTTGCTTGTTTGGCGAGGCACCTGATAATTGATGGGATCTGAGCGCAGCTTGGGGTCTTCCAGTAGCACCTCATGCTGAGGCAGAACATTGAATTGGCGGTGGAAAACCCGAAAACCCAGATTGGCATGTCTCACGAATCAATTTGTTCACTCCTGCAATGGGTTTGGGTATGTATCTGCATGCGTCGGCCACTAGAACTATCGATGCTTGCGTTCGCAGGATATGGGGATGAACCGTAGAGACTAAAGTTTCCCCAAACATTTCCGGATCAGAAATGCAAATCTGGGATGATTTCGTTTTCGTAAATTCTCAATTTGTCGGCCCATCCCCCATACACATGTCAATGTGCCGACTGAGCCACCAAGGCTTGGGCGAATTCGCTGGCGCCTAGTAATGAAGACAGGAGGACGGTGAGAGTCACCTCATCCCGTGACTTTTTCGGCTTGGAAAAAGTGAGCCACAAAGCTTTTGGCCACTGGGCCACGCCCCAGGCGCCCACCTGGCCGCTGGACACCGTGATGCTGGCAGGGAAACTGCTCAAAAACTTTTTTTTTTAAAAACGAGTTCAGCACCAGGAATTACATCAGATGTTGACTTCTCTCTGATTTCATTCTTAAGGACGTCTTTTGAAGGTGCTTTGCGAAAGTATGGCCACTAAACACCACACCAGAATGGCTCGATGCAAGTACAAGGTTCTGCCAGGGAGGCAAAGATGTGCAGCTAAACATACCAAAAGAGAATGTCGGCACCCACCCGCCAAAGATTAGTCACCAGCAGCCAGAAACAATTTTTCGCGATCAACGAAGCTCTCGTCCGGATTTTTTGGTTTGCCTAGGTCTTGTGAAAAAATGTAAAAAGTTGCTTTCAAGAAAGCAGAAGCCCCCAGTTTCCAATGTGTGAGGGTTGGGGCGACCAAGATTGCAAACGAACAAGCCATTCCCCTTGACCGTGAGTCTATTGGTGCCACGGAAGGTTTCAAGTGCTCAGACTGAAGCCCTCATTTGTCTGACCTCTGAAGTTGCGCTATGTTGAACTAACCCAGCGCAAAGAGCAAGACCAGCACAGAAGTTCGTGGATTTTCAGTGTGAAGTAATGTTGCCACTGCTTTTGATTACGGCAAAGGACCAGCCAAACCTGGATTCCGCGGTCTTGCAGTTCAGAGCTGTCACAACAAAAGCATTGACACAGTGAAAACATGCAAAGCGCTGTCTTGCAGTTCAGAGCTGTCACCAAAAACGCTAGGGCAGTTCCACTGGCCCTTTGAAGACATGCAAAGCTAGCTGTTCTGAGACTTCGGAGCTGTCACCTTTTTGCCAACAGCACCGGAAGCGCGCGCTGGGACGGTGCCCTTATCACTGTCCACTTGTTGCCTGAACTTCGACCAGAATGTTGCGGCTTCTTCAGACACAGGAATGGGAGTGGAAGAGATAGTTTTGCAATCCAGGCCGGCCCTTCCGATCTTCGAAAAGCTGCGATGCTTTGCAATTTTTCACCAATTTTCCGGATGATGGCCCGCAGGTGGCCAACGCAGGATACGACCTAGGTGTAGCGCCAGTCAGATTCCTCCAGTCAGTTTGGGGATGGTCATAGCCATATTGCCCTGCGATCCATGAGATGCTATCCTTCCGAATCCAAGTTGAAGACAGGCCCAGGGATGCGACACCTCCAAAGGCATGGTAGAGTTGGCATCTGCCATCTTCCAGGATGCAAAATCTATCAAAGTCAGCTTTGCCATGGCCAACAGTGCTAAGGCATCCGGTCAGTGACACCTAAATTGCCGAGCCAGAAAAGGCAAATGGGATGGCTTCAACTTGACACCGATGCAATCATCGCAATCTACTCAAAATCCTTCGGCATTCCTCGCACAGTTGATGACAGTATTTAATGCAAGCATGGACACGGCCGGGAGGCAACTGCAATGAGGCAACAGTAAAGACACCCAAGATGAGGGGTTGACCCATGTTTTCTTATCATCTTTGCTACTAACATGGCCATGAATTGGGGGACGAAGAGCCCAATTTCGAGGCAAGCCCATGCTGCCCCCTGTGGTCCCGCCGTTTTGGACAATCCCACAATATTGGCTTTTTTCAAACACTCCCATGACAAAATATGTCCACATTTTCTGCCTGTATCCACCATCTTTGGATCCCAGATCCAGAATCCCCCGGCATCGCGGACTTCACCCGCTTCGCCTCCTCGTTGAAGCTGCTGATGTCGGTCTCAGCGAAGCGCAGCTGCAGGTCAGCGATGAGGGCTAAGGAGGTGCGCCACCTGAAGATCTATGGGAAACTGCGTTTTTTTTTTTAATGGTTTCCCCATGGTGTTCCAAACATCGATAAAGAAAATTAAACACAAATAGAATGGTAACATATATGGGGATGTTCCTCTGCAAAATCATTTAACAGAAGCCAAGTCAAGTACTTCTGGGATATGGCGGCATTGAGGTTCCTAGGGAGACAGGATGCTGGGTGAAGATCCATGTCATCCATAAGATTGTTATCGCAAGATGCATTCAGGAAGATGATAGCTCTGGACATCAGAGGCCCTTGTGCTGATCAAGTTGGCTGCAACGATGAAATCGTGTGGTGTACATTTGTCAGCGATCACAACAGGCAGAAGAATGTGCAACATCACATGTGTATCTCTCCATGTCGTTGTGAACCATCCTGGGGCTTGACATATCATATGCCATATGACTCATCCCCAGATCCAACTCCATCCCCAACCCCATCCACCTCCCAGCCCTGCGCGCTGCCGTGGCAGCGCTGTTGGTGGGTGCCAGGGCATCCGCCAGCTGCGTCGCCAGGCGCCAGTGCTGAGCGTTTTTTGCCGCGGCGCAGAGACAGGTCATGGAGACATGGTCGGAGGCCTGGGGAAATTATGGGAGAAACTCGGAGAAACCATGAAACTCATGGAATTCTTTGTGTTTTTTTTCTGTGTTCTCTTGATGATCTTGATGGTATCTGATTATATGATTTGATTAAGTCATGTCAAGTATTCGTATGGCCATGATTCCAAAGATTGCATGTGTTTCAATTACGGTTTCTTTTGTTGTCTGGCCCACTAGCCAATGCGATATTCTTGGGGGAAGCAAAGGTATTCGATGGGATGATGTTCTGAATGCTCTCTTGGGGGAAAAACACGTTTATTTGAAGAATCCCGCTTTAGAATGCTTTTGAATGATTGAAGAGGATTTAAGAGGACTAATATGGACTAATTGCTCCAATGCAATGTTTGGAAAGAGTTTGGAAAGATTCAATCGGAGGAACTGTAGCTGGGAAATCGCAGTCGATATGGGACTCCTTCCAAACCTAAGATTATTCTTCGCGGGGAATTCTTCGCAGCTCTTGATGCAGGTCTCGCACATGCAGGTGAAGCCTAATCCGTTTCAAGCCATATCAAGGCCTCCTTTCATCCAGCTGCCGGCCACGGCTTGAGAACGGTGAACTCCCATCAATCAGCGTCATGTTTAAATGCTATCTATTCCATTCCCCATTCCCCTATCCCCACTGGAATGAATAGATAAGATCTGGTATTATAGAATATATAACTATAGACGTAATAGAAGTACAACTCTAATGTACATGGATATCATAATATATACAGTATATAATTGTATATAATATAATATATATATATATATATATATATACTGTATATATTATCATATCATATCATATCCATGTACTAAAATAACAGTCCATATAGAACAGTTATAATAAACACATCCCAAATCCCCATCCATTCCACCCATCTCCTGATCTTCGGTGGCCATTCGCTGCATCACCTCCAGTGCCCCCTTCCAGGCAGCCGATGCGGCGGCGCTGCTCAGCAGGGCATTGTAGGAGACCACGTCCAGCTGCGAATGGCACGTCCGTTGAAGGATTACAGCAATTATGAGTTACTATGAGTTTATTAGTGGGAACGACCCAAGATCATATAATTTCAGCTTTGTTACTATGAGCTACTAAATATTACATTGACATATCAAATCCAAACTATTGATTATTCAATCATAGGTTGAAATATTAATTATGACATAGCCATTCCAAAATCATTAATTATATTAACTGAGAATCCATTAAAAGACTATAATGGTTATTTGATGTTATTTGATGGTAGCGCTTCTTGGATATCTGTTGATTACATCTGCTGATTATCGCTAAGTCACAATATCACCTGGGCCATACGAGGGCCCTGACGGCCGGTGAAAGCGTCCTTCCCGACTAGAGAAGGCGACGGATTCGTGAAGATCTTTGTCTCCTTGGAAAAGATTTTGGATACTTAAGAAAACAAACATGCTATTACTCTATTACTAGAAATGATTGGAATATCTTATTTACTACTTCCACAAGTTAGAAACAATTTCAGTAATTGGAAGAACACATCTTCCATATAGATTTTCTGTAGCAATGACCATGTCTGGTTCAACCTCCAACGCCGTTTTTTCAGGACCTCCATAGGAAGATCCCCCGAAAGACCTGGATCTTGAGCAGCTGCATCTGCCGCAGCACAGATGTCTCGGATGCTTCGACGCAATTCAGCAGCTGATTGGCGAGGATGGGATCGGGTGCCAGCCGCCAATAGGTCACTGCAGTAAAGACCTGAGGAGCTGAGGAAAAAGCGAGGCAGTTCACATAGAGAGTTGGATCTACCAAACTACTGTCACTGGGAGATCTGACTCTAGTACAGCAAAGGTTTTTTGTGGGTAACAAAACGGCAGAACCGGCTTTCAAAATTAACACACAATGATAGCCGTAAAGATCACGAAGGATTTTTTGATCTGAACAATCTTTTCCCAGCAGTTAGCTTTGCCACGCTTCGCCGCGCTTCGCTGTGCTTCGCCAAGGTGCCGCTTCAAGAGCTGGCTGCCACTGAGGATATGTAAATGCCTTGGCTAGAATGAGACCGTGATGCATTGCTGTAACTCCCCAAAAGACAGCAAGACAATTTACCACCGTTTTAGTCGGGATCTTTCTATCTTCATGTGGGTTGCCCAAATTCGTTCCACCTAATTTTTTTTTTTTCGTAAAAAGTCGCGTACCACCTGAAATCTGATTGCCCGCTGCTATCCGCGCACCAAATCGGGGGCAGTGCTTCAATCAATGCCGTCACTAACAAAATGAGCTGCCATCAGAGCATTTGCACACGCTGTGATCGATGGAGTCAGCCACTTCATCCTGCGTCTAGCGGTGCCAGGTTAACACCAGCAGCTACTTGGCTCCTCTGTCCATTTAAATCATTTCAGACCCAGTTCACTCACGGCCAAAGAGGGTTTACGACGCTGCCTCCCTGAAGAAAATTATACCAATTGATGCCATGCTACCAAAATATATTTTTACGACGCTGCCCACCCCCAAACTATGCCCAGCTGCCATCCCAGACCAAACCATCCCAAACAAAAACAGCTTGCTAACCCAAATCAAGCTCTTATCTCTTACTTATGTTACTTCAACTTTCCATCTTCTAAAAACCAGGCCCCCAAAAAACCACCAGAAATTGAATGGAGGTGTCTTAAGCCATAGAAACACACCAATTTCTCATCAACTTTTGGGATTTTCCAGCTACCATCCAGCTATTGGGGTGCCCATGGGTGCCCTAAACTCAGCTGAACCCGGGTCCTGATCTCCTCCATCAGCTGCATGGCTTGCGGCCAGCGTTCTTGTCGCGCCACCAGGCTGAGGCTGGCAGCGTAACAGGCGGTGTCCAACTGGCAACGCTAGGGCGCTGAGCTTTCGGGAGATCCTAAGCCATTGAGCTTTTAATGGAGAACATGATGGTATACATCATAAAATATTATGAATATACATAGAAATATACATAAATATACAGTACAGAAAATATGGGATGGAAATGGATGGAATGGGGGGACACGCGATTTTCAAACAAACGCATCTTGCGGGGTTCTGAAGTCTCGCTAAACCCCAACATGAACAAATTGCCGATGTGCAACCCCAAATCTGCCAAGACAATGGTGCCATGTCATCAAAATGGTGAGACGATGTGAGAATAAGTTTGGGTTGAATCGTCCTTCAACGGCCTTGACAACAATGGGACCCCACCTGAATGGTTTGGAGCAGCATTTGGCGCCCAAGATACAAGGCCTTGGGCCACTTCGCACCACGATCACAGGCATTGATACTGGCACTGTAGGCGAAGGCATCCAATTGGAGATGGCTCAGAAATGCCTTCCTTAGGTCGCTTCGGCGCTTAGTTGATGGGGGCCACAAATGGAAGTCATTTTGAGTATTAACTTATTAATGATCCAGTTTTTTGGTACCAAAATTCGATCCAAGACCCATATTGAATTATTGGGACCAAGTGTGGAAAGGACGAATTTTCTGGAATGAATGCTTGCAGTCCATAGTAGGCTGCAATCGATCACCGCATTTCCAACAAATGGCTATGGCTCAAAAATGGGTGACCAGTTTGGGATTCAACCATTCACTTTTTGGGGCTCATAATTTGAAATATTTTGAGCCAGAGCCAAAATGAGTCAGGCAGCTCCAAAGATTGCAGGCAGCTCTTCCATTTCGACGCCCTGCCAGCAGAACTAAGGCTCCTCGCCACCGAATGTTCACACCAGGCATGAAGAAGCTGACGGCAAACAGGTTCCCATCAAACTGATTGAACATAGGTCTGGTTCAAACTGATTGGCAGCCCAAATTGGAGTGTCTATGAACAAAAATGACCAATTCTGTGGGTCAATTGGGTTTGTCTGAAAATAGTGTAACCTAAAGGTCCCCCTAGTTAAACATCCTTGTCCCTCAGAAAATTGTCATTTTGTGGCATACCATGGTATACTCACATTTTCAGATACACCCAATATTGGTCCTGGTGAACTGCACCAATTCCTCACTGGGCATGGGCCCTGCGGCCCATCAGGCAACCTGGCGGTTTGTTAAACTAGTGGCTCTTCGCCGAAGGTTCCTTGGCAAAAATGCTGGCACCAATGGACCCACAACATTTTCTATTCTTGGTATATAAATACACACAATGTGAGGCCCCCCAGTTATAAGTTGGTTTGTAAGCCCCAGTAACTATAGTTATAAGTACCATAAACCATAGTTATTGGAGTTATAAACCAACTTGGCTATCTTGGGGGCCTCACATTGCATATATAAAGCATATTTAAAATATTTTAAAATTATGAAACCATCCATAGACCATCCATTTCCCATGTCAACTCCCAGGTTTTTGGATGCACTCCGACAAAATCTGGAGCTCACAGGTACCTGGAGCCCTGCGTGCGCTTCATCATCGGTCCACAGACCTGCAGCTGTGGGTCGGCAGTTGCTGGTCGTGTCAAATGAATGAGGTACATGATGATTAATGATTAGTTACAATATGTCACAATGATGATTATATAATTATCATATACTATCATGATATATCATGATGAGTTACGATGAATGTGTTCGGTACTGTACGAAAATTTCATATCCATGCTGAGATTCTCTATGTTACAATATGTTAAAAAATGATGGTTAATCAGTTGCAGTTCGAGAGCTCCCCAGTGATGAGCCTGTAGCAATTTGTCTGCCAATGGGCCGAGGATGGCAGCAGTGCGCTTGCTGTGCACCGGTGAGAAATCAGAATTCTAGGGACTATCCCAAGGGATTCCCAGGGGGCTTCATGGAGCTAGAGATACCAATACCACCATATGCCACCAATCTAAAACAAGGTGATGATATAAGCTATAAGGGTTATTTAATGATTAAGAATAGGGATTTGATGGGTTATAATGCAGATGAATGGATCGATATCTGAAACTGATCAACATTTCAACCGCTGGCCCAGGTGGTTCAAAATTCACAGTGATCACAGCAACACTTTGTATGGACATCGAACCAACAGTTCTTGAACTTCAAGCAGCAGGCCTTAGGACTACTCATGACTACGGAGAATATCTTCCAGAGTCCAATTCATGGCAAAATTAGTTGCTGCCTCATGCCTTGCTCAACTCTTGAACATGCTCATGTTGCCGGCCACAAAATCCGAGTTGCCACCTTGAGCTGGAAATATTTAGCGAGACTGGGTGAAATCCATATCCATTAATCCTCGTTGCTGGATGTTCAACTCTAGTGCCCCAATCTTGCCATGATGCGACTTCCAGGAGCCAGGCATTCCTAGATATGATGAGTAGAAAGCAACCACAGCGTTGATCACAATCACAGATCAATATTCCTTTGCTGGTGAGGTCCCAAGAAACAGCAAAACAATGAAGACATGTCTTGCAGGAAGGGGAGAACATTGGTTCAAGAGCCCTCTGTACCAGCTACTTCTCATTTTGCAGCTGCAGGCATTGGACACTCATCTCTTCAACGTTGGCTCCGCCCTGGGGGCCACTCTTTCCGGTGGCCCTGCCGCAGCAATATGTGAACTACTGGGCCCCATGGTTTTCATCCATGGCCACATTGATCTCAGTTGCTGTGCTTTTCATCAGCCAATGACATGGCCCCCCTCCATGGGCTGCGAAGTCGCACTCCAAGAGGCAGTTTAAAGAAACCTGCTACAAGTGCCAGAGAAATCTGTAGAATATGACAAGACAGATTAGGTCAACCAAACCAGACCAACCCTAGCTCCAAGGCAGTTCCCAGGTTCTCAAAGAACTAGTTTGCCAATGTGTTTTCCAGGAACCCCTTCAAATACAACTACCATCAAATATATCTAAAAAACTTGGGGGTCTTTGGCCACTTCCTCTGAAATTACACTCGCCTTGAAGATCCTTCAAACCATGATCAGAATGAAGCTGATGATCACCTGACACAGGTCGAAGCTAAGGATTGATTTCTTGTGCACCATTGATCCATGTCATTTCTATCATATGCCTTGAGATGCACCGCCCCAACTGGTGAGATACCATCTCCCGATCTCCACGAATCCCAGATCCAGCATTTTTCAAAGAGAGGGAAACGGGAGAGGCGAAGTGCTGGTGAAGTTGCAGTCCTGCAACCACCGCACTGAAACACCGAGAGGTCTGATCCCAGCGAAACATGGCTGCGATGCCATGCGGATGCCGATGGAACGAATGGAACGTTGGGAATCGCCACTGGGGTCGGAACTCACGCTACTGTGGTCAGCTTCTTGTCAGCTGGACTGCTGTGCTTGACTGCTGCTGTGCTGAAAATGCATAGCAATCTCTCTGGATGGGAGCGATGGGCACTGGATTCGTCCAAATTGGGATTCCCAAAATAAGCAGGATAAACAAACACAATGTAAACTATGTCAATGTAAGGCTAATGTAAGGGCTTACTATCAAAACCGGTACGTTAACTGCCTAAAACTCGGACCTATACCGGCAACGAGAAGATTTGGCAACACTTCCTGTATCTCGGAGGCCAAACTTATGTTTCCTGTGTCTACCGGCTTGGATGATCTGCATCTGGAAGTCCTGGAAGTTGAGCAACTTCCAAAAAAGGTGCAATCTTCGGCCCTCAAAAGCCCCCATAGCAGATGAATGCAGATGAGAGAGAATGCCATTTTCACTTGTTCTCTTTGCAGGGCTTAATTTGTGGAAGTGAACATTCTCCACGCAGCATAGGTGCTGGGAGCAAGTTCCGCCGGTTCTGGAAGATTTGGTGGGTCAGGTAATGTACTTGCAGGCCAATCAGGCCAGTGAGCTCTTCAAATCAATTCATTCATCATGCTTTCATTTATGGATTGCAAAAACACAACCAGCAGGTCAGGTTTCACCTTCTCTCTGCAAACCTTTCCTCTGTTCAGCATAATAATATATACTAAGACCAAGTTAATTCAAACAAACAGGGTCGACATGAAACTCAAACAACTGTCATTTGAAACAAGAAGAAGCCCGCAGATCTGGAAAACCACACATTGATTCTACTGAGAAGAAGTTCGCAAACACTCGTATTGCTATTCCCGTCTGCAAAACATAGTGTAGTCGAGACCCCTTCAAAATGATTTCACTCACAGTATCAGAGTGTTATTTCAACCATTGACGCATACTCTAGTGAAACCAGAAGGGGGCATGGAATGGCATGGAACTACACTCCAAAGCTCCAAAGTGGTAAATTTGAGCAGTCTGTGTATGCTTTAGTACTGCAAACATTTTTTTTATTGCTATTGTTGTTCTATGTTGTTATCTTTGTGGGCTTTGACATCATCACATCCAACATCTTTCCCAATACGTCCTGGCCCACCCGAAAACGGCGCTGCCGCAGCATCGCGGGTCATCGCCCATCGAATTCCTGGCGGCTGTTGTTGGCTGTGCCGACCTAGGTCAGCAACGAGTTGGAGGCTTTTCTATAAGGGGGACATCAGGTTAATATAGCGATATATTTGGAGTGCATAGAAACATAGGTAAACTGCAAACAGAATCCATTGTAATATGTAGTTTAAAATTGTAAGATGTATTACTGTATATTAATCAAACGATGTATAACACAACATGATGCAGTATGATAATGAAATATAATACAATATTACACAAATATAATCCAATTATTATGAAATGAAATACAATCCAATATCACATAATGAAATCTAATTCATTCTAATTCAATATCGCTATCGCCGCTATCTTTAAGCTTTAGGAATGCATGAAGCAACTAAGTTCTATATTATATCGTCTATGTTGGGTTTGACATACACTGGCACAGCTGGGCCTTTGAGTCATGAGGGTAAGCCGGGCCCAGCTACCACTGGGCCCACGGACGTATAAAAGTCCGCCCAGGATCTGTGCAACTGCTACAGGCACCTCACATTGAACCGGGAAAAGCAGGGAACGATTTGTAGATATGCGGAGCAACATCAGCCACTGCAAACAGTTTCGAACAAAGATGAGCAGCGCAAGTCTTTCAATGACTCTACTATCTCACTCTTTGTTGCTCATGTTCATCATGCCTTTGTCTGACATTGCACAGAGAGCACCAGCTAAATCATTCTCTGGACAACATGTGCGGTTTCTGTGTTACCCCATGCAGTTCTGTTGCAAGGGATAGAACGGTTTTAATTATTACGACACGAGGTAATTCAGTTCCTTTTTTCAGACTTCCGACTCTGAATATGAGACTGGCACGAACAAGCCCATAGAGAACGAACCGGTCTGGTCAATGAGATGACCGATGTATTCGATGACCGGGATTGGTGCGATGGCTCCTTGCATCATTTGTGGGATCTGGCATCAACAAGAGTTTTGATCTAACAATGTCGCTGAGAATGGCATTCTTTGAAGATCTGATCCAATCACACCTGTCATTTGGAAAGCATGGCATCATAGTTGGTCATGCACTTTCTGAAAACACATCACAGTTCAGAGAGAGAGAGAGAGAGAAACACGGCCAGGCGAACGTTGATGAATGGAGTATGTATGGTATGTATGAGTCTGCATATGTGGCACATATGTGGGGTCCATTGGGATCCATTCTTGCACTATTCTGCTTCTGCGTCCAATATTTCTTGGCCTTGAAATCCCGGCGCTGCGGCTCCTGCTGTTGAGGACAAAGCCAACAAGGCCTCAGTCCGTGGTGTTCATCCCAGGATTTCACCGGCCAACTGGGAATACTGAAGATTACTGAAGTTGCTGTCGAAACTTGAGAGACACTAATGACATTAAGCCTTATCATTAAGATTCATTAAGCACATTAAGCACATTTCAAATCGTTGAAACACCCAGGGAGGCTCTGTGGGATGGTCGGATTGGTTATCCGGCCACGACGCTGGGTGTCCATGCTCCTGCGTAACGAGGGCTGAGATCCGCATGATTGCAGAAAAGCCCAGCACGATCGCCGGCTTTTAGGGTGGTCGCTAAAATCAACAGGCCCACCTGGAGATGGTGGAAATGGATGGAAATGGATGAACATGGGGGAAACCCGGGAATGGCAACCAGTTGGCAATGCATCTGTATGATTCCATGTTAGCTTCTGGTATATGTTCTGGTTAGGATGACATGGCAAAGATCATTGTGGACCTCCTTACGCCATCCTAACAACTGACACAATGATATTCCAAACTCCCCAATGGTCCCACTGCTGCATCGCCTGTGCAACTACTCCTAGTGATGGTCCAATGGTGGCGTTCAGGATCATACAGATGGCAGGTCCGAAGAAGGCGATTCCTGCCAGCCATGGCTTCCTGGGTGACCTGCGTTTTGTGGAACTTGATCGGTGGTTTTCCCGTCCGAAAATAGTATTGTTATACATTGTTATATATATATATTATATTATATAATATATATTATATTATATAATATGTAACATCAATTAATTGAACTAAACTAATAGATAAAAATTAACTTCAATGTACTGTATATATAATATATAATATATATCATATATAATATAATTATATAATATTATATATTATATATATATATTATATATATATATATTATATATTATATATATATTATATTATATATATATATCAGATTTGGGACATTGGTTTCATCTCCGGCCGGTGGGGATGGATAACTGAAAAATAGCACAACCAACAACCAGTAATCAGTGGTGGCAAACCATTCAAACTTCGAAACCTCAGACTCCGCCTGCAGCCTGCAGTATCCCGTGGTCCATTTCTCAATGAAAAACCCACTGTGGTTCCCAACTGTGGACAACGACATGTATCTAACTGTCTCACGCGGAGCCCTCCGTTTTTTCATCCCACCTTGAAAGAATTTCCTTAAAGTCGACAACTCCCAGCCTTAGTCAGCCACTGTAAAGGAAAATACTTCCAAAATAAGACACAAATCAATACAAATCATCAAATATCAGTGGATGTAGAGCAATCCTTGAGGTTCTGACCATCCTCCAAAAGCTTATCTGCAAGTTTACCCACTCCGAGGCTGGCAATAGCACCTGACATGCTGCCATGAGGCTTACTCTGTGGTCCGCGGAAGTCCAACATGACCGGCAGGGCTGATGAAGTCTTCCCCGGATCCACATTTCGAGATGGCCCAAGTTACCACGAAATCTGGGGATGAAAACCAGATGAAGTGCCCTTGAGGCTTTATGCTTTTGACGGAGGGTCCATGTGTTTTCAATGGGTTCGCCGGTTTCCCCCCTGCGTTCTGCGGCGCACCGAAGAGGTAGGGGAGGAAAGCACAAAAGCCGGCCAATTCGATGTTGAGACCCACTCCTGAGCCAATGGCAGTGGCAAGACTGCTCAGTGCGTCAGTGCGCGCAAATCTGGTTTGGACGAGATCCCTTTTCACACTTCTCCAGCCTTTCTTTGTTTAATCTTTTAAGGGTGTGATACACCTACCTGGCAGTCATTCAATTGGCATTCAGACGGTCCTCTGCTGAAGAAAGAGGGCATCCAAGTCAACAGTGCATAGAAAGCAATGTTACCTCGGCAGGTCCGAAATGAGTCAAACCTGAACAAGAATAAAAAAGACATGAATTCATTGAATTTTGTCTAGGGAGTACTTCTTCTATCTGAAAAACAGTTCATTCTCATCTCGTTCTCATCCATGTTCCAGTTCCAAGTCTTCTCATCGTGGATATGTCTGGCCAAGTCGCTCATGGCGTGACAAGCCACCACTGACCAAAAAGCCGGGTTTTGCAAGATCTCTTCCCAGGGAACACTTCCTGCGGCTATCAACGTTAGGCCCGTTAGGCTAGTGCCCCAAGATTGCCCCAAGTTGTCGAGAATGTGCAGCTATGTGCAGCTGAATGTGCAAATGAAGCATGATCAAACGGTATCAAACTCGACCACAGCCACATTCGGGTTCTGCTGTGATGTCCCGATGTCCCGATGTCCCGGTTTCGTTTGGTCCTTCGGTGCTTTCGGACTTCTTGTAGCCCAGTGTTGGAGCCAGGGACATCCACCATCCAGTCCACAAAACTCCTACCAGGCCCCACCAAAAATGCGGGTGGCGAATTGGGTCATTGAGTACCTCCAAAATGGGGTGGTTTAGCTGCTAAGTTAGCTTTTGAAATCATAATATCACAATATCTGGGTTGGCCTGGCCTCAATAACATTGCGGAGTGTTTGGTGGGCTGAAGTCGCATATCCATGTATCCAATCCCTGTTTGTAGATTGGTTGTTGGCATCCAACAATCTCCCATCCAGGTTCATAATTGCATCCCTTTCCCCATCGCACCCGCGGCTGCAAAAGCCCAAAAGATGAAGGGCCAACCAAATTGACTGGGCGTGGCTGTGATGAATTCACCACGCGAAAGAACATTACAAAACAAACTGATCAACTGAGAAAGCTGTCACTGTAATGCCTTCAACATCCTCCAACCTGGTACAGTAGTGATACCCAATGATCGGGTGCTGAAACTGTACGTAGCGACAAGCCGACCAAGATTGCCAAACATGGCAAGAACAAAGTCGTTGCTTCTGAGGCACTCGATCAGGAAAGGGCAAAGCAACAAGCCCAAACCGACACCTGGCAGGGTTGGACTGACATCCTTGGTCATCATGGAAACAGCTGGGGACCCTACCTTGCCTACTCCTTACCTGCAACTTTGGGGTCATGTTTCTTTCCGGAGGAACCATCGCTTTTCGGATAGCTCATCTTCCATTCCGACATCTACCAACACTCAGACAGGAAGTTGCAGCTTAGCCCTGGAGATTACCCAAGCAAAACTACCAAGATCGTCAATGAGACTTCGTCAGAAAGGAGAGACTGAAGCCTATCTGCAGTTGAATGAGGCAGGGTAGCAATGTATCCGTGATGTTTAAAGCACTATCATGTGTATAGCACGTACACCAGCAAGATACCAAGAATCATGCAAGTATTTGGAACATATTGGAACTACTTCGTGCTTCAACATGCCGATGACATCCTATGCTCTCTCGCACACGACATTTTTTGCAGGTGGCCTGCTGTGGAACCTGCATAGACCTGAAAGGTTGGCAATGACAACATATTTCAACATAGTCTACTAATAGTACTCGCAGAATTCTCGCAGAATTCTCAGAGTACTTTGCTTACCTTTGCTTTACAAATGGCGGCTCCGAGGCTCCGAGGTGTGTTTGAGATCCCCAGCAGTGCTTGTCCCAGAGGATCGGCGAGAATCAGGCAGGGTGCCTGCGCTCAAAAGGTGATCTCGTTACCAAAAAAAAAACCACTCCCATGGCCCAGTGAAATGTCTTGTGTTATAAGATGTTCCAAGTTTAGAAACTCTGAAAAGTATTCAAAAGTCAGTTAAATACGTCTCTCTTTTCTTCAATTTCTCCTTCACAGAATGTTTACAGTATGGGGTTTGCCTGAGCATAGGCTATATACCCAGAAATCCACTCTTCCCATGGCACCTAAGGATGCCCCAACAGCTGGAACGCCCAGACCTGGCGATACATATTGATATCTATTGAATCTATTGAATCTTGGTTCGTAAAGAGTTGCAGGAAAAAAAATCATCCATCTATCGAGACTCTATTGGCCACTACATGCAAGAGCAAGAATCGACACGCCGAGTGCTGATTGGTTTCAATCAAAGTATCTAGCATATGCCAGTCATCTATGGCCATCAAAGAGTCCAAACGACTGTTGGACGAGGGACAAATCAATATCATTCATCCATAGCTGCTAGATATTATAGCTCCTTCATCCTCCGGGAAATTCCTGCCGGATGTTCTCCTAGTTCAGGGCTCTAAACACTTGTACAACCCGCAAGAATCAGAAACAGCTTCATACAGACATCAAACTAAGGAACCTCTTTTACTTCCTCCTTTATATACAGTACATAGCATTACACTACACTACATTTGATATCGTTTGATTACATTGTTTACATTTGAATTACATTGATTACATGTCATTGGATTTCGTTACATTTCATTAGTTACATACATACTTGCAATTCAGCATCAATCCAATGAGATGGGACCACGTTCAAAAAAGGCAGCTGCATCTTTCCTGCCTTCGCCCAGGCCAACTAGAGCCCGACTCAGGCAAAGCAACCAAAGCGCTGCCTGGAGAATCTGGAGAGGCTGGAACCCTATGGAACCCCAAGAAATGGCTATGTTGTTACATCTGAACATGAACATTTTTTTGGGGTCCATGTCGCTGTTGGGGATGGTATGGATGTTGCGTGGATGGTTGGACGTCGTCATATTAAGTTGGATGGCCAAGGATACTTCAGTCACGGGTTAGATGCGCCATGTAGTTTCATTCTTTAATGGTACACAACAGATGTGGCAAAACATCTGAACCTGGCATATCTATAGCTATCTTTTGAATTCTCACCATCCTCACATTGACATCCTTTCAAGCTCTGTCGACATGATGTTGTCCCCCACGAATTTGGCAAGTAAATACGCTGATTGTCAGTCTGACTGATTGTACTAAAGAATGAATGACCAAACAATTTCTGATCCAGCCTGGATTTTTCCTGAATTTCGGAGAATATTCCGAAACTAACACAATCCAAAATCTGTATCCGTCCATTTGACCATCAAACAAACCTGGCCTGCGAATCGCTGAGGTATTGCAAACATGCGGTGCCCATGGTTCCCAGGGACTGAATGGCGACGCCCACAGCCAAGACAGTGAAGGCACCACCAGGCCTAGGGGACGGATGGGCAGTGCAACAGGTAGTATGAGTCCCGCAAGTGGTGAGATGATGACTTTCACTCAGTCACTCGCCGCGTTCGTACATCTTGGCAGTGAATCAGTCCAAAGTTTCCCCAGGAATTCCCCAGGAACATGTTGTAACCGCACTGGATGTTTGCAACGTCCCAACAAAAATCGCCGCCCCTTGGTCCCAAAGGTGTGCCCCAATGGTGGGATCGATCCAAGGAGCACGTTCTGGATCAGCATGGCTCCGGGAAGCTGAGTCAGCATCTGGAACGAGCTTGGAGATGCATAGTAATAGTTGTATGTATAGTTGTTTCATGCTCACACTCATAGACACCAGGACACACTCACTACATGCAAGAAACACCAAAAATGACACAACATACCTCTTCCGTGTACACCACTTCAGCAGTTCCACATCAAAACAACGAACTCCTTGTAATTCAATGGCGAATCAGTCTGAGTATCTGGCGTAGCCCCAAAAGAAACTGCTGGATGCAAAGCCCACATCTGCCTGGCTTGAGACGGATTGGATGATCCTTGAAGTTGGGAAATTGGAAGTGTAATTGGTAAAGAAATGAACCACAAATATATATATATATATATATACGTAAACACACATAAATATATATATATATATATATGTATATAATACATATCTAATATTTATATCCAGAAAAAAAAAAAATATATATACACACATTTTATACAAATATTTCTCAGGTGTCAGATTTTTTTCTTCATTCCCAGGAGCGCTTAGCCGCTTTCGCGTTCTCAGTGGCACCTCGGATAAACCAAAACGATCCTGGATGGGAAGCACCGCCACTGACAGGTTCACCTGGCGTCGCGTCTAGTGTTCCCCTCTCGCAACCACGCTCCACATGGATCATATGGATTCGTGACATGTTCAATTTCTTTATGTTACGTCATGTATTATTCTACAATATTCATTAATGTTCTATAATACTCCATAATACATGATATAATTTGTGAAATGACGTATTAATTTGTATATTATTCTATGATATCCTATAATCATCTATAATCTATATTTGTTTTCGATGTTTTCGTTGGGAAAGCAGCTTCTGACACCCCCCGACACATCATTCGCAAATCCATTGGCAAATATCAGCATTTCATGGCACTTTTGTGTTGTTGAGCATCCATTCCAACCTTGTCCAAATCACACAGGGCATAGGAAAGGAAGAGTCCCAACCTGGGAGTCGAGCCGAAGGAGAGGAATTGTGCGGGTGGCCCATTATATACTTGGATGATCTTGGGTGATCATTCCAACTAGTAAATGGTTCGTAGTTGAGTTCCTATCCAACTTTTTGATGCGATAACCACCTCTGAGGCAAAGCACACTAAGAGCATCCACTTCTGCGCATCTTCCGGACCTTCATCGTGTGGGAAGGTCTGAACACGTTGGAACAGCTAATCTGGTGTGGTGGAATAGTAGAAACTCCCATGGGCATTGCCATGCAAGTTGTGAGCCCTGTGGGCTTTGCATCAATATGCTTCTTTGAATATTGTGCTTTGTGAGCTTTCTAAGCAGAATTCCTGTTTCTGAAGCAGCAGTCGATAGTTGATGATATTTGATGGTTGATCAAGACTCCTTTATCCGCAAACGGCCATTCTTCGCGAATAAAAATGTTACTTTCGCGAAACTTTCGCGAACTCCATGTTTATCTTCCGCGGGGCCCATGTTGGGCAACAACGCCTCTTATGAAGATTCGTTCACCACCTGCCAAATTACGCCAGAGAATCACGGATCACTTCTTGACAGCCTTTTTAAACATGCAGCTAGCATCACGGAATCCCTTCTCAGGGCATCTCAGGGCAGATGGTTGCTGACTAGGATTTTTTTTTGCAAGGTTTGCTGACTCACCCCCTTCAACATGTACTTTGACTTTCGCCCGCTCCTTCGCAGAACTTTCGCGAACATTCGGGAACATATCCCTATTCACAGACCCCGGCCATCAGCAGGGGGCGTATTGAAGGAAAAGGGAACACCAGGGGCCTTGGTGATTGGCTCTCGCAAAGCATCACTTTTGGAAACTTGGCTGCTGCGTTTGGAGCTTGTTTCTCGAGACTTCAAAAAGCATCATTAGGGAGTGACAGCGGCAGGTGCAAGGATGTGCTTCAGGACCATGGTGCTTGGCTGTCGCGAAGCCTCACCTTTGGAAGCTCGGCTGCTAGCTATGAAGGGCAAGGTGATTGTCCAAAAGCACCACCACACAGGGAACTGAACCAGAACCAAACAGAAATTCTCTGGTGCCCTTCTCCTGCCGGAGCCCGGGCGGCAGTGGGTGGCAGCCCTTTATATCATGATTATAATATCCAACTTTCGCGAAACTTTCGCGACAACAAATGTTACTTTCGCGAACTCGAAAAAAACTTTCGCGAGGGTTTCTAACATAACATGCACGGCTTTCGCAATTAAAACTCCTTACCAGGACCTTTAGATCGATCACCATTTGTATCCACAGGCGTCGCCCAAACATGTCACCATCTCCCGGTGAACATCCGCCCAAACAGCGGTCCCACTTTCGGATGGTGCTTTGGAGCTTTCGGAGATCGTCCTGGAGAGCTGTGCAACCGATCATGTCTCATTTCAATAGATTCTAGAATGGGTATTCAAAGATGTTCCATAAGTTGATGTTCATAAAACACAACACCAACCAACATAAACTGGAATCTCAATACTCGGCTTTACTATATGGTTTATCGATCTAAACCAAGAATAGAAAACTGAAAAAATAACATAAAATAACTACCACTGTAGCAAAAAATGATCTAAACTGCCAACCAATCATAGAAAGCAGAAGTCTAGCTGTAAGGACACCCAACATAATTCAACATCTTCCAGCTATCCCAGCTTTCCAGCTACACTAGTGGATTGCCATTGACACCCAAACAACCGTTTTCCAAGACGCTCCAAGTTGGATCACATCTGTCCTGTCAATGGCAATCTCCTCCCGCACCAGCAGGTCCGAGCCGGCATGCGATGGACGAGCTACCGTCGCCTCACCTATCGCTGATGTAAAGTCAGCTGGATTTTTTTTTGGGAACCACATGGGGAAACCATGAGTTGATCGCTGGTTGACCATGTAGACCATATTTTGTTTGGTTTAATCATTTTTTTTCATGCATGTCGATCTGTCTTGATGGAAAACCTGTACAAGTTGCAGCACGTGTTTCCCTGCCCCGCCTTCGCGAGGGCTTTGAGTCTTGCTGGTAAGGCCTGAGCTGGTGTCAGCCTTCCATGTATGGTCATGGATGGTCCAAGAATCCACACATATGTGATATCTCCCTTGAACACTTTGGAGGCCCCTTCATGTCAAGAAATCCATCCCTGTGACATCGCCAATACTAGTAGTTTGATTTAATCTGTATCTCATCTTCAGCCGCATCGATAACTGCAATAACGCCCATTCTGGCTGTATAGCTGGCTTTGTGTTTCTCATGCTTCAAGAAACCAACAGGCTTTATCAATGGGCTACGCCAAAATCTCGTGGTTGATCGTCAATTGTCCCATTGAAATTGCCTGTGACAAAGCCAACAGCTGGGGTCCTGGCCCGGTGGCACGAAAGCCTGAGTGCTGAAGGATCTGATCCAAACACAGCTGGGATTCTGCGGTTCTGTGCCAGCCACGCCTCAGAAAAAAGTCCGCAGCAAAGCAGGAGCACGACAGGAAGCCTTGGCTCGGCACATCACTGACCGACCCACTGAAAGTCATAGATCGGACACCATTATAGAAATGATGGTGGAGCTGCATGTGAACCCCCAAATCCCTTCCGATTGAAATACCCAAATTCTATGAAATTCTAGCATGACCCAAAAATTATCAACCCAAAGTCTGTCAGCTAAATAAATCCAAATAAACGATGCTTCCATACAAAATATACAAAGCTGAGAGCGGCACCATCTTCTTCTCCTTAGCATCTTCAACCCAGCGCCCCGCTTCATCGCCACGTGCAACGCGCGCAGCGGTCGGCTCGCACTGGAGTGCAACTGAAGAGCCATGGGGCTGGAAAAAGCAAAATGGCTTGAAGCCTTTTGACAGTTCATGGATGACATGGATGGCATCTTCTACATCTGACTTATACCATCTTACACCATTAGTATAACATATGCACATGAGTTCCAATCATATATCGGCTATCATATCCGATGTTTCCCTGTTTGAGTTGAGAATTGCCTGGGTTTCATGGTGGTCATTTACAAACGAGCCGTTGAATGCGCTGTTGGAACTTGACAATGTTGGCTCGAGCGCAGAATCTCTGCAGTGATGTGGGGCGTGTCCAGGTGATTCCAGGTGCGTATGATTCTCCAACATATACATATATATATACATGGTTGTCCACTGTACCCTTATGACATGTGGATCCTAAAGTCCTAAGGGCATCATATCACTCAAATGCTGTGCACGTTATATTGGTCTAATCTTAGTACATTTGCCTTAGAATCTTAAACAATACCAAAATGGAGCAATATGGATCATGGTTGCCCAAACCTCGTGGACCAGCACATGTCAGCGTTGTCAGCGATGTCATCGTGCCAGCCTGAGAGGCTGGGAAGAGGCGACTATCCCTAGCCATTGCAGGAAGATCGGATTGAACCAATTGCTGCTAGGGTATACTGGGTTGGTGTGTATATATATATAAATACATTATATATAAATACATTATATATAGATACTTTATATATAGTAATACATTATATAATAATACATTATATATAATATAATATAATACAATATAATATAATATAATATAATACAATATATTACAATATAATATAATATAATACAATATAATACACTAAATTTATAATATAATATAATATAATATAATATAATATAATATAGTCTGATACAATATGATATCATATTGTATTATATTAAATCATAATTATATTATACTGTATGATATGATATGATATGATATAATATTACGGCCAGGCGCCTTGTGTTGCCCGGAAGTTTACAGGGACGTTCCCGGCAAATTTCATGATGATGATGATGATGATGATGATGATTGAAAATCTTCAATGAATGTAGAAGTTCCACGGGGTGGGAAAATTAAACCCTTATTGAGGATCTTCAATGAATGGAAGATTTTAACGGGGGTGGGAGAATTAAACCCTTATTGAAGATCTTCAATGAATGTAAGAGTTTAATGGGGGTGGGAGAATTAAACCCTTATTGAAGATCTTCAATGAATGGAAGAGTTTAGCGGGGGTGGGAGAATTAAACCATTATTGAGGATCTTCAATGAATGGAAGAGTTGAACGGGGGTGGGAGAATTAAACCCTTTTTGAAGATCTTCAATGAATGGAAGAGTTTAACGGGGGTGGGAGAATTAAACCCTTATTGAAGATCTTCAATGAATG
>Ga0126342_10001457_pt1 | contig 33352 bp, 26 predicted proteins | sample Cyp1metagenome_FD_92528 | JGI IMG/M metagenome (GOLD analysis project Ga0126342, IMG submission 92528) | Coral microbial communities from Lord Howe Island, Old Settlement Bay, Australia - Cyphastrea 1 metagenome | ecosystem: Host-associated > Invertebrates > Cnidaria > Coral ...
TATAATATATAATATATAATATATAATATATAATATATAATATATAATATATAATAAATAATATAATATATAATATATAATATAATATGTAATATATAATATATAATATATAATATATAATATATAATATATAATATGTAATACATAATACATAATAAATAATATATAATATAATATATAATATAATATATAATATAATATATAATATAATATATAATATAATATATAATATATAATATATAATATATAATATATAATATATAATATATAATACATAATATATAATATATAATATATAATATATAATATACTTTACTATACTATATGCATTATTCATGTGTATGGAAACAATGTTTCATGACTCAACATGGTCCCCATGTATTGCCACCCCCAACACCAGCCGTTGAGGTGATTCCCGTCACGGCGGACCGTATCCAGGCGGATCTCTTGAGAAATCAGCGCCTCGGAGCTGAGCAGTTGGTTTTGCTGGTTCCCTACGAGGATCAGCCCACGAATCGTGACTTGTTACTGTAACTGAACTGGGGTTCTACCCAGTTCTACCCAGTAGATGGGATAAGCCTAGACTTACTAAGTGGAACGATCCTCCGATCCGGAAATCTAGCTATGGAAAATCACTATTTTCAATAGGCAAAACATGTTACCAACAACACATCCAAACAATATGATATACTTATCACCAGAGGATCAATGAAAACACTGGCTATACGCAGTGATTTTGACTTTAAGTTTTCATGATTTAGGCTTTTAATTTAGGTTTTAGGGTTTTAGGGTTTTAGGTTTTAGGGTTTACCGTGTTTGTTGTTTTGGAAAGTAAACAACTTAAACCCTGCGCAGGGATTCGAACATGTCAAAGGATATGCGGGATTGGCCGCGGGCAAACCTAGGGGTTGCAGCGAACATGTATAAATGAACCATGGCTTCCAAAGCTATGTCAAATTGCCAGAGGGTTTCTAATCTTTTGCATTTAGAATGTTTTTTGAGTCACCTTGAGGTGGAAGATGTTTTTTGGGATTTTTGGGATCTTAGGTAGTTTCTTTTCTTCTTGAAAATATATTCTGAATGTTACGATAAATTTGGGGAGATCCAGTCTTGATGGATGCGTTTTCTTAGATGCTGAATGTCATTTTTCACAAGTCGGGGACCCCTGGGGAGGATTTCCAGCTAGGTGACATTACTGGAGGGCACCCCGAAAAGGTGAGACAAGAGCGGCTTTTAGCAGCTTCTAAGACCTCTTGCCCCAAATCCAGCCATGGTTCGGTGATTCGGCAAGTTTGGCCAAAATAAATAGATATCATTGCAGCATACGCCAGGGATGGATATGATATGGCCATGCGCCCCAAACCGCCGACCCTAGGTCCGGGGCCGAGCAGCGCGACGTGCGAAGGGAGAAGGAGCGTCAGTGCGCCAGGGGTACTGGCGCTTGACCCAAGAAATTGGGGTTGTACACCACCTGAATTTAGCATGGTCCCTGCAATTTACGGGAAGATGATTTTCCGCAATTGTATACGGTATGATATGGCCATGTTTTGGGTGGATCCATTTAGAATTCATTGGTGTAAATCCTAGTCGATACTGACAGGGATCCTCTTCCCAACTTGGCTAAACTGATGGGTCATGTGTTTCTGTACCCGGCAAGTTGGCTACTAACTTGATACTTCAAGAAGCAGCAAATACCATCCCAAAGCGTGGAACCCTGAGAATCACTTGTTTTTAGGGGAAGGTAGTCTTCCAACACCTATTTGACAGGGTCCATGTTGGTTGCGAATGGTATCACTTTTTTTGGGAGGCTTGAACTGAACTTTTGACCCTTACCCCAAATGGGCAGTGTTCAAAACCTCTGTTGATTGATGATTGTAGGGGCTACCCCTTGTATCGGGGATTGTCATAATCCATGGGCCGGGAATCCCTAGTAACCGACCAATAGAATTGTGAGCTCGATTGGTTAATTTTTGGGGTTATACATAGTTATACTGTATATAAGGGATTGCCACATTCCATTATGAGAAATTCTACTAACCACGCAGTATTGAACAATGCTCAAATGATCAAAATGGTGAAGGTGCCTCGGTTGTGCTGGCGAAAACCGACTCGGTTGTGCACGCGAAAAACAACTCAGTTGCGTGCGGATGATGATGATGATGATGATGATGATGATGATGGTGATGGTGATGGTGATTGTGATGGTGATGGTGATGGTGATGGTGATGATGCTTATGATGATTGTGGTGATGATGCCTTTGACGAAGATGCAGATGGAGATGAGGATGAGCATGAAGATGAAGAAACATAATGATGATGAGGAGAACGACCATGATGGGGAAAATGAACTTCATGATGACAAGGATGTTTCGCTTTCGATGTAGATTTCTGCTCCCTTCCTGAAAGTTGAAGTGTGATGGTAAGTCGAAGGAAGTGAGGGAAGTCGAGTAGCGCTTGTATCTGTGTAATGAAGTTAAGCAACAGGTGTGGCTGGTAGATCCTACCCTTTCTTCCCTACCAAGGCTGTGTGTAAAAGTGAGTCAATTTTGTGTGTACAACTGAGTCAATTTTGTGTGCGCAAGTGAGTCGCCGACCTCAAAGGGGATCAAAATACTTCAGAATTTTCCGTGTAGCGGGGAAATGAACTGTGTCTCCCAATTTTCCTAGATATTTGGATATTGTGTACTGTGTCTCCCAATTTGTTGGACACACCTAAGGTAAGTAAGGTGGATCTCCTGTCAGTTACAGCATCTGGAAATATGGCCTGGCTTTTCCAATCGTTACTTTGGTGTCCAGAATCGTGAAACAAATTGGTGGCAAAACCGATGACTAAAGTCCGCCTCCAGATTTTAGAGTCTGTAGATTCTTGGTGCATCTGGAACCCCAAACTGGTTGGTTCCCCAGGCTGTATGAGAAGTCATGGAGAGTACTGCATTTATCTCTGGAAGTGGCACTTGCAAAATCACTCACATGTGCATCCCCTAACAAAGGTTACATACCCTTCGGCAATAAAACATGGCAAGTTGGAAAATACTCAAACTAATGACGATTTATAGCTGGGAAAATAATCAATCAAACTATATAAGTGTCTTATTTTTTTTGAGAATACCGAAGGGTATGCATATCTCTTGATCCTCAAACAAAAACATCTCTGTACTTCATATTATTTTAACTTGTTTAATATAATTGCACTATATATATATCTACACACATCATACTTGTATACATCATACAGATAGATAGATAGATAGATAGATAGATAAGATAGATAAGATTAGATTAGATTAGATTAGATAGATAGATAGATAGATAGATAGATAAGATAAGATAAGATAGATAGATAGATAGATAGATAGATTAGATTAGATTAGATTAGATTAGATTAGATTAGATAGATAGATAGATAGATAAGATAAGATAAGATAAGATAAGATTAGATAGATAGATAGATAAATAAGATACGATAAGATAAGATTAGATAGATAGATAGATAGATAAGATAAGATAAGATTAGATTAGATAGATAGATAGATAGATAAGATAAGATAAGATAAGATTAGATTAGATTAGATTAGATAGATAGATAGATAAGATAAGATAAGATAAGATTAGATTAGATAGATAGATAGATAGATAAGATTAGATTAGATTAGATTAGATTAGATAGATAGATAGATAAGATAAGATAAGATAAGATTAGATTAGATAGATAGATAGATAAGATAAGATAAGATTAGATTAGATTAGATTAGATAGATAGATAAGATAAGATAAGATTAGATTAGATTAGATAGATAGATAGATAAGATAAGATAAGATAAGATAAGATAGATAGATAGATAGATAAGATAAGATAAGATAAGATAAGATAAGATAGATAGATAGATAGATAGATAGATAGATGGATGACAGCATTCACCAGCGCCAGCCATGTCTTTGTCCCTTGAAGCCGGCCCTTGTCGATTTTCGAAGCGTTCCAGGTACATGGCCAGATATAGCGAGATCCCGAGTACGGCCTCGGTCCGGGGACCAAGCCCTCGGCGACTTATGATGAAACGTGTATAGATAGCAAGCAAAAAAGTTGGAACAGTCATTGACTACTGAACTAGGGATATAAATGATGGTGTAACTATATATGATGGTTATATTGGGTAACTATAAATGATACAGTAACTGACTTTTCTATCTTTTTTTTTTTGGTTACTTACTATGATGGTGTTAATATTGGGTCAACCGCACTGTTGGATGCCCTTGGATATACATCTGAAGCTGATCTGCTCAAAGCTGAACTATGGAAAACCACCATTTTTAATGGGAAAATTCCACTATTTCGACTGGGCCATTTTCAATAGCTATGTTAAATTACCAGAGGGTAATCTAAATCTTCATCCACTCTACTTCCAATTTAGTCTAAGTCTAGTCTAATCTGATGTAATCTAATCCATCCTAAGCTAATCTGATCTACTGTAATCCAATCGCGATGCACATGTCTGAAATATTTCTGAAATTACAATACGCGACACACTCACACATCTCCCCACCAAGAGGACTTGACATTTCCCCTGCCATGTACCGGATCCAAAAAAGGATTATCAATTTGAAATTCAAAGACATCTTATTTTAACTTTTCTATTTCTTACCGGGTTCCGGGTTCCGGGTTCCGGTAGTTTTCAGCTCAATACTTCCAGCTCCTCCCAAGACTTTCAAGCCGAGGTGGCGGACTTCTTCCAACTGAGCAAGACCCCCGTCTTGGAGCATCCTACCATGAAGGTGCTGACAGATCGCGTGCGTGGCAAGCTGAAGCACTGGCAGGTTGGGCAGATGACTGACTTTGACCCTTCCAGTGAGAGATGAAGGGCTCTTGGCTTTAAGTTGGTTTGTCAACCAAAATGGCTGTGTCACCGGAAAGTCATGTTCAAAAACCATGATATTTTTGTGGCGTAGCTTATTGTCAGACAGGTCCTGGGTCCAGAACGCAATCCGCATGAAGCAGCTGAGGCAGGGGGGTGACTTTGCGGCTGATTCCGCTTTGAATTTAGCCCTTGAAAAACCATGAAAAAAAAATGGAACTTCCAATCAAACATGAGGTGCCGGAAATGATTTCATGAGCAAGTTCCATGATTTCCTAAAGAAAGCCGGGGTGGAAACATCTTCATACATGTTGAGCTTTGTTTACTACCAGACCTCTAACATGTTTTTTTCAAGCTTGGTTCTAAACAGTCTGCGATTCGCTGCTACACTCAAGAAACCTTAGATAACCGACCTGTTATCCGACCAACGGCATGGGTCCACTGGTTCTCCCTGGCAGATGATGCGTGGATTGCAAACCTTAGCAGCTGCCTGTGAGAGGTTCCTGGAGTCGCAGGATGGTGTGAACATCAACCAAATTTTGGGCCATTGGAAGAAAGAAACTGCTTTGTTTGGGCAACTTTTGCTCTTTTTTCCCATTTCCAGCATGTCTTCTGCGTTTTGGCGGGTTTCAACTCTTCTGGAATCATCTTTCCCCATCCAGCTATGAGGCTTCCCAGTTATAGCGAGTACAGCGCCACCAGCAGCAGCAAGGCTGGGGATGATGGGTGAATTGTTGGCTTTAAAATATAGAGATGGGGATTGGACTCAGCGAAGAAAACAGTTTTTCTGCAGGGTATCTATCGGTTGTTGGAAATGTAGCCATTTTGGTGTTTTTCCAAAGTGGCAGACTCTGCAAACAACCGGAATCCTTACAAGACATGACTCATGTTACATGGTTTTAGGGTCACCAATTTTGCGTGAACCCACCATTTTCTGTTTATGTCGTAAGGATGCGTTTGAAGGATCCCTGAGCCGCCTGAGCCATAAACTACACTTGGGGTTCCAACCAAAAAAGTGGCAGGGGCAAACTGCTACTTTGAAGATCTGGATCCGATTAAAGCACCCACTGGGGTTCCAAGCTCGGGTTGACATTGCCTGCAAAATACTGGCTGCTCCACCAGCGCTTGGAATCGCTGCCTGTCCAGGTGCACGAGCGTCTTTTTGGCTACTCCCAAGTGGTGCCCAGGGGGAACAGGACCAGAGAGTAGGCTGGGTTTTGGACCACGTCCAGGTGTCAGCTCTGTTGGAAAGACGTTTTTTTCCATGATTTTTCCTGTTGATCATGATGACTTCACCGGCATTCTTTGGAATTTGGGCTGCCTTCCCAAGCAACCAACCCTCCAATATTTGCAGCCCCTTCCCCACTTTGTACTGGTCGAATTGTGGTAAATAACCCTGGTGAAGAATTGATTGTTGGGATATCCCACTTGCACGCCACTTTCCAGTTGGATCACGCAATCAGTGGCTGAGAAGACCAGACCTGCAGGACCCTGAAGTCTGTTCCCAAGTTGAGAAGGACACCTCTTTCCAGGCGATTTGAGCGGGAAAAGTGAGGTTCCCCAAGTCTTTTTTTGGGAAGCACACACAGGTGGAATTCTGCTGGACCTTAGGGATTGAAGCCTTACCTTCTCAACAGATTTGGAACCCATGCCTGAGTTCTGGGTTATACACAGGTGGGCTGGGAACCTTCACGATTCTCAGTTCAAAAAAGTGGATACATACCCCGATGACTGGAGGCTTAATACACTGACAACTGGACCAAATCTTCTAGTCCCTTGGCATTAAATTTTGATCTGTAAATCTGATCATTTGGAAGTGACGAAGATGATCTTCTAGGGCACTTTTTGGGCACAAAACTGTCAGCAGGGAGACTCACCACGGGATCTGAAAGGATTTGCCCAAAAATTGGGTACCCAACATCCAGTAGTTAATCATCACCTCATCCCTTCATCACTTTCCTCCAAAAAAACCGACATGATACGCTCATCCCCCTGGCAGTTCAGCGCCGATTCTACTGCGACCTCTTCTGGTTCTCCAAGCTGCAGTTTTATCGCTGAGTGGGTGTGTGCACTCCTTGATGCAGATATTGGAAACATGGGGACTCACCCAAGTTATGGCCATCAATGGGAAAAATGATGAGACACCATTGCTTTTTTTTAATGTTACACTGCACATTTTATGGATCATTCTTTGGGCAAACGCAAATTCTAATGTTTATTTTCATTTGCCCCATTGTAAAAAGTCAATTACAGGATGGATGACCATAAACCACAAAAACAATGTCTTGACCCTAGCGCACATGGTGATCTACCTACCAAATCGTGATTTACCTGAGGATTTTGGAATATTTCATAGGATATCAATGAAATAGAACACACATAATTTAGATGGTCTTACGGCGTTACCCTCATCGTAATTAGTGGTTTTATGGTCAAACAATTCATAGGGCCGTAGGGCCATAGGGTTAACTATCCCCACATTGCCATATCTTAGGTTGTTGAATTACTATGCTTTTTCCAGATGTAATTTCTATCTGGAAAAATCACAGGGATTGGGGTTTATAGATATATATATATAACCAACCATAAGTATATAGAGCTTTTTGTGGGACTAAGAGGGAATATGATTGGCAAATTAGCCAAATGTTATACGGGAATATCATTTTTGGGCATGAGTGGGATATGATAGGGATTTGATTTGTCACGATCAGATGCTTAGTTTCATATCACTCGTGGGGGTTTGTCGAAAAATGGGATGCCATTTTGAAGCCGAGCAAGAAGGCAAAGATTGGGCAGGCTGGGTAGCTGGTGGTCTCAGCACTCAGGCCGGTTTTCTGATAGATTGAGTCAGGTTCTTCTACAGTGCAGAGGACCAGTTGCCCTATGGGTGTGGCGTAGCTTGCAAAGTCTGGACACCAGACGTTGACAACTTGATTTGGAGGTTGGACTCCTCCCTGGTCCGCTTTATCATCTTCATCCAGTGCTGCATATCGTCCACATGGGATATTGCCTAATGAACATGATTTATAGCCACAATGCATAGCCACCTTCAGTGCTGCCGCGCTGGAGAAAAACGGAAACTGTGAAGGGCAGAAGGTGAATTTGCGACTGGAAAGTCGCAGAAGCTTTGCGTGATCCAAATGTGGATGAGTAGATACCTATGGAACCATCGACATATGGGAATGCATGCATATTCACCAGGTATTTTGACATTGTCTACGACACCAGGATTTTGACCGATACCCAAACTCCGAATCGAATGGTGACTTCAGTGGCAGCAGAGGCAAATTTCTAATTCCACACTGCTCTGCAGACAGGACATGTTTATATCATACAACATCTATCGATTGTTGAGGTTCTCAGGTCACGCACGCATTCGTAACTGTACTATCTATATCTATATCTACATAGGCAAGCCTCGGAGGGAGATTTTGGGGATGAACATCCTGCCCAGCCAGCCGATCAAAACCACTCCCGAGAGCTGATTTCTCATCTGGGAGCCATGGTGATGGGTCAACATCCCCAACACAGAACCCCCTAAGAATGCGCCACGTTCACCTTCTGAGGATCCTGCAGAACTGGAGGCCATTTCAAGGCCCATCGGAGTTAGGGATGAAAACTATCATGGCAGAGAGACCAGACTCTAGGCACGCGGATTCTGTGAAAAGTGCAGAGCAAAAATCATGGCTCAGGAAGACGTGAATCTTTTGAATGCTAACAGTACTGTGTTGGTGTTGTTGTTGTTGTTGTTGTCGTCCAAATACCAGGATCACGAATGCAACCAATATTGGATGGCCAAGTCTCCAAGTCATCCAATGATGCCCACAAGAATAGGTTCTACATCCTATTATTATCTACCATACTATTTGCCACATCTACATACCCAGTCCCAGTCAGGCCCGGTGGCACTGCAGTGCAGTTGAACGACTGCGTGGGGTCACCCAGTCGGGGTGGCGGAACTTGTGAGGCGATGAGAGAGAGTAACTTGGGACCAGTAAACAGCTGGCGATATCCAGTGAACCGTTCGATTGTATTCGATTTTGATGGTGAAATCTAAGTGAAATTTGACAGCTGTAATTTCTTCAACACAATGATGATATTTAATTCAAGGTACCCAATGTTTTGTCTTTTCTTTTCAACAGGAATACCATAAAATTCTTAAACTGAACTGGCCATGGCTTTGCACCCTCTGGGGAATTTCTCTTGAAGACTATCACGTAGGGTTGGAGCCATACCTCCAAATTCTCGTCGACGATACATTTGTAAATGCTTTATTCGACATTTAGCTAATTATGAGATATGATATTATATAGATATGGACCTGGATATATGTATATATAATTGTATATATATATATACATAGAAATACACACATTGGTAAATAATTGGATGATAAAAATCATATCCATAGCTAATATACCATACATAGCCGACATGTTTCCTGCAGATCCCGGGTCAACTCGGAAGGAACCGCTGCAGCGCATGAAGAACATCGCCCGCTCATCGCAGTCGCAGGTTCTTTGGTTGCGATGACTTGGCGGTGAATATTTGTGGGTTCCGATTCCACGAATAAGTGATATGGGTATGGATCAATACCTATGAAAATACCATTTTTAGGGGGATGAACATCCATTTTAACCCAGCTATTTTGATGTGAACTACAGGGGTACTATTGGTTTTGACACACTGCCATATTTATATAAACCATAGTTACCCTCTGGTATACATACAAAAAACTATGGAAAAAACTATGGAAAGATCCACCATTTTCAATGGGTAAATCCACGAACTAAATCACCATTTTCAATACCTTTTTGTATGTTTACCAGCGGGTATAGTGCGCATATCCCCACATATGTAGGTTATTACCATGGTGCACATTGATATCCTTAACTGCACCTCCAGTATGGCTTTTCCGGCGGATGAAACCCTGGTTTTTCGGAGGTTTTAAGTGCCGTCCGTCAAGTTGCGAGCGACCATCCTGGGTGAACTTTGAGCATTCCATGTCCGACCCACTGATCCAATGATTTCTGAGACCAGACCTTTGTTTTTTTCCAGGTGCATGGCACCCCCCGACTACCAGCCAGGTGCAAATGTCCATGGGCCCCACTGATTGGAGTACCACCTCCAGGGAAGCTTGACGAATATCGGAGCAGGGCTAGACCCAGCTTCGGGTTTGGAAGGTTCTTGGGATATGATAAAAACAACTTGAGACCAAACAAATCCAAGTTAGAAAGAGCAAGAAAGACAGATGGACTCTGAGGATCATTCCAACCCAACACTGGGACTTTCAGTTCAGTTTTCCAGTCATCTCGACTGTTAAGCTGGGAAGAATGATGATGATGATGATGATGATGAAGATGATGATGATGATGATGGTGATGGTGATGGTGATGGTGATGGTGGTGATGATGATGATGATGGTGATGATGGTGATGATGATGATGATGATGATGATGATGACGATGACGACTAAGTGACTAGCATTTTGACCACCATTTTCAATGCAGCGGTCATTATCAATATTTTCATTCTGATCATCATGATGTATGGTCTTATCATTATTGCCACCCTTTTCCAACCCAACTAGAAAGCGATGGCACCACACAACCGAGGACATGGCCAAAGATTATGCTTCTTGAGGCGAGTGTCTCACAAGGCAAGTGGTGCTTGGCAGCACTTTCCTCAACAGGGAAGCAAGAAGGAACCTGCAAGCATGTCTCAAGTTCGAGTCACTGTCAATGCTTCGTTGTTATCACCATGACCATCACCATTCTCACCATCACTGGATCCATGATTGGGAAGGTCCATTTTTTTTCGGGAAAATCTAAGATAAACAGGAACGACAGATTTAAACCCTTGGTTTGGGGTTGACATGGACTCAGATAAATCTCATCACCATCATCGCAATAGTAAACAAAATCTCATTCTTTAAACGATCATCACCATTTGATCAATCCTTAGAATCACCTTACCTCATTTGTCACCGTTGCGTCAAGCCGTCAGGCCATGCTTGCCTTCCGCGGGCCCGTTTCACCGCATCTTCTGTAGCCCGGTGATCTATCTCATCAGATCCATGTACTCAGGCACTTGTACTCCTAAATAGGAGGGTCTGATGAGTACAAGTACCTTATCTTCTATCTCATCGTGGATGGATATTATAAGTACCCCTAAATAGGAGGGTTTGATAGTGAAAACACGTAAAGCACCTGTATCTCCAGGAGTTGCCACTCAGGGTCCGGTGACAATGTCAGGAGGGGTCCTCAAAGAGGAACCCTTCGCTGTCAACGGCTTTCGACTAATTTTAGATATGTCCAAAAAGTGTCCTCCCTTTTCTGGGTGCTGCATTGACTCGATTCAATATGTTGTTGGCATTTTTTGGATTTGTTTCTAGCCAACTTTTCATCATGGGCTCTTGGTAAATTGCGCACACCGAGCTGCTGTAGAGCGAGTGCTGGAAGCCTCTATATTATAGATACTGCGTGTGTGAGAGAAGAACTGACACGAAGCATTTCGGCTAATTTAATAGTGAAGACACGTGAAAAATGCAAATGCTTGCTATTTATCCTGGACGTTGTAGAGGCCAGAAGGAATATATAATTGAGTGGAGAAATGCAGACTGTTGTGGTTTCTTAAGTTCCATATGTTTGTAATGCTCTGTCTACGATTTGCAATTCAAAAACTTGTCAGCAAGGGCAGTCATGCCAGATTGTCAGAGCCTACAAACTGATTCCTTTGTCGCGTGCTTTTTCAATATTTTTTCCACTTCAGAAACCTACCATATGTTGGGAAGCAGATTCTTGCCCCTGACCCTAGCAGCATTTGAAAGACAATCACATGATCATAGCAACAATCAGCCGACTTCTTAGCCATGTTCACATCGTTTTTTTCAATTCCATTTGGAACCTCCATTTTCTCGCCATGCCAAAGGCTCTGGGGGAGCTGGCAGGGCGCGGGGTTCCCGCAATGTATAGAAGGAAATTCCAAACATCCAAACCATTGGGATGTTCCAGCTTGACTCCTCCCAAGTCACGGAAAACGCATAGACTCAACTCATTTGGAAAACGTTGGAATTTGCAAACAGCGACACCCAAGTGCAGTGGGATCTGCTGCTCAAGTCAGTAGTGGCTGTTCGAGATGCATGTCTTCAGGTTTCTTTCATTTTGGTTTTCAGTTATCTCAGTTATCTCCTTGATCTGACCATCTCTGACGCAGAAATGCGCTGACACACCCTGGGGGTGGCATCCCCGGGCCCTGTGACCGGCGACCGAATACCGCCCTCCTGGACAGGTGTGGGCTTCGGCCTTCTCCGCCAGGTGCAGAGAAATTGGTGGGAGATTTTGGCGCAGGTTGTGCTGAAAAGGGCGAGACCCAAAAAAAACTGGGGAACAGTGGCACTTCCCTTTACATAGTGCTTGGAAGTCCGAGAATCTGAACCTTCGAGATGATTTAGATAGTGATCCAAAAGAGCATCTGTTTGTTGCACTCCTCGTTCCCATCTCTTGAACTCAAAGCCCAGTTTCCCTCAGAAGTGTCAATGGTGTCTGAAGAGACAACATTCACTCGTGCCCTTGGACGAATAATTCTCAGCTGCTCCGTCGTAATCGGCATTGTCAAACAAAAAGCAACTCAATCCCAACCTGGCCGGTCAAGAGATAAGGACAAATCGATGGAGCACTGAATTGCTCCCAATCAAGAGCCTTTGGATCGTATAGCGACAGTGGTTTGGATGGCGATTTCTTCCGATGTGTCCAAAATCAGAATGCCATATACACTAAAGCGTTTTCAATGCTATCCTATCATTTCTATCTTCCACCAGCTTCGGCACTGGAACGTCCATTTTTTTTTGCCTTTTCTATATTTCCCAACCAGATCATCGACCCTTAGGGACATGGCAAGCGCAAGTTTTCAGAAGCGCTGCGTTCGAGTGTGCTGCTTCCTGTGGCTTGTGGACATCCAGCTGCATACGCCTTCATGTGGCTTTGGTAGGACACGTCAGCAGCCTCTCTCGGAGCTGCGCGAACGCACAGGTCTTGCAATCCGAGTAAGCGCCACAGGGGCGGATGGCCCTGTACTATCAAAGGAAGAGAGGAAACTTTTGCGGCAAATAGCCATAGCAGGTGAGAAGCGAGACTGGCCATCTGCCGAATCCTACTTTGGCACATATGCAGGCAGTGGCACACAAATTTACGGAGCTGCCATGCATGCAGCGTTTAGATGTCGGGAGTACAAGAAGGGAGCCAAAGTTTATGATCAGTGCCGGCAAAATTGTGAAATCGTTAGCCAGCCAATTTTTAATCTCGGCATACGCATCTTTGCAAAACTGGGAGACACTACCCGAGTGCAGCAGATTTGGGACGATGCACTAAAGGCATATCCGTTGGATGACATCCTAGCATCAGCTCGGATTTCTGCAGCTGCTGAAGCTGGAAATGTGACAATGGCGGCTGAAACGTTGGACAAAATGAAAGATTGCAATGTCTCCGTTCAAACACATCATGTCAACTCTGCTATGCGAGCATGTTGGGGGTGGAACGACAGACCGCACAAAGCTGCGAAATATTTGTTTGACCTTCTGCCCAAATTTGAGCTGTCTCCAACTGTTGTTTCATTCACAGCTTTGATCGGAACTTATAACACTGCTAGTTTGCATAAGATATTGTCAGCATATGATGAGATGAAGGCTCTGCACATCAAGCCGGATACTGTTTTTGCAGAGACTTACATATTTTCCCTGTTGCAGGCAGACAAGAAGGTCCATCTCCGTGCGAGTGGTACAGAGCTCCTGCGTGATAATTCCATTGATCGTTTACAAGCTGCTCGGGATGCTCTAACTGAATTCAAAGAAGCGGGCCTGCATTTGTCCAGAGTGTGCGCCAAGGTTGACAGAGCACTAAAGAGCACGGGCTTTTAGAAGGTAGGGCCAGAGCAAAAGGTAGTTCTGACAGCTGGTGGCGGAGTGTAAAAGAGCTGGCGGAAATCCAACGGTTTGGATGCGGCCTGGGACATCACACCAACTAGTCTTTTTGCTACATAGGTTACATGGTCTGCATGAAGGTGTCAGCCAATTGATTGCAGAAATGTAAGGCCAGGTTCACCTGGCTCAATAGAACGGCATTTCAGGCATTTCCAAATTGTGTCTTTTGTTTGTCGTTTCTTCAGCTAAAACAACTTCAGAACTTGAAGAGAAACTGGGCCAAATCAAACTACTATAGCAAGTCGCAAATTTTTAACAACATAAAGCTGCAGTATAGGGTTCCCTTCACAGCAAACCTCCTTCGCCTGTTCGACATTTGCCAATTCGAGGCAATTTGCCTCTTACATCCTCTTGCTGTAAAAAAGATGGCCAGCACGGCATTGCAGAAACGCTGCATTCGAGTGTGCTGCTTCCTCTGGCTTGTGGACATCCAGCTGCATATGCCTTCATGTGGCTTTGCGAGGACACGTCAGCAGCCTCTCTCGGAGCTGCGCGAACGCACTGGCCATGCACTCCGAAGAAGTGCAAGAGGGACAGATGGTCTTGCAAGCCCCCTCAGTCCCGACGAAAAACTACTAGTAATGCATATAGCTACTGCAAGCGAGGACAGGAACTGGACTGCTGCTAAGGAGTTCTTTGGAACGTATGCTGGCAGTGCGACGCAAGTCTATGCAGCTACAATGCATGCCGCGCTGAGATGCCGCGAGTATAGGGCGGGAGCAAAGATCTTTGAACAGTGCCAGGCCAATTGCAAATTTATTGGCGAGGCTGCATATACTGCCGCTCTTCGTATTTTTGCCAAACTGGGAGATGCGACTCGGGTGCAGCAAATTTGGGATGATGCATTGAACAGACTTAAGTTGAGTGAATTCCTCGGATCGGCTCGGATTGTTGCAGCTGCGGAAGCAGGAGATGTTGAAGCAGCTGCTGACACCTTGGACAAGTTGAATTCTACCAATGTCTCCGTTCAAACACATCATGTCAACTCTGCTATGCGAGCATGTTGGGGGTGGAACGACAGACAGCACAAAGCTGCGAAATACTTTTTTGACCTTCTGCCCAAATTTGGGCTGTCTCCAACTGTTGTTTCATTCACATGTTTGATTGGAGCTTACCAGACAGCGAGTTTGTCGCAGATATTGCTGGCATATAATGAGATGAAAGCTTTCCAAGTTGAGCCAGACACTGTTTTTGCAGAGACTTACATTTTTTCAGTGTTGCAGGTAGATCGTACGGAACGTGGGCGCTTTCAAAAGAACCTGCAAGAGAAATCCATCAATCGTTTACGAGCCGCTCGAGATGCTCTAACTGAATTCAAAGTTGCCGGACTGCGTCTGTCTAGAGCGTGCACTAGGGTTGATAGGGAATTGACACGCCTTGGTCTCTAGCAGATGAGGCAAAAAATGGATGCCCGATTTGCCTTTGCGTAGCTCGTTGAAACACAAAGAAGACTTCCAGGAAAATGGACGTTAACTTCTGCAACAGCTTAGACCAAAAAACGCAGCACCAGGCAGCTTGCATGTGATGTCAAGCTGTTATGGTGTAGATTTGAGACTCCAACATTCCCCAGACATCTACATCATTTGCATCATCTACATCATGACGTCTCACATCATGATGACGTCGCAAGGTAACCCTGCAAGATTCACTCAGCGGCAACCGACCAAGTCCTCGGTCACCCCTGCCAGGCGGCGCTTTTCTCGAGGTTTGCTTCTATGTCAGGCCTGGCTAGGGGTCATGCAATCTGCCTGTGGGCCTGCAAAATGGCTGTCAAGATGTAGCTGTGGTGCAATCTATGTCTGGCTGGTGAGATTTGATTGTTTTGGGGAAAGGACTGTCGAATCTTAATTGTATGGAATCCACCACTAGATATCTAGTCTAGTAATTTGACAATTGGCTCAGTTGTCAAAAAGAAAGTAGCAACACCCAGCGCTTTCCTTTGAGGAAGTGAAACACATTTTCCAGCCCTTCAGCTGCAGGTTCTGCTGGCGATCTTGCTGGCGACATGGCTGCGGAACCCAGCTTTCAGGATGCCAACACCAACCTCCTGGAAACACAGGCCAATAGTGTTGGATTATTGATGTGGTGAATATTCACACTTCCAAATTATTATGATTTAGATTGATTTAGTTTGATTTAAGATAAATGTGGCATCGACCAGCTTTTTTGATTTTAAAGACAACTGGTGTGGGGGATAACACAGGTTGGACAGTTTGCAGACTTGGGCAGCAAGACATCTTGCATATATAATTCAGTTGAGCACTTTGGCAAACCCATGTAGTGGGAGCCGTTTGTAGAAAGATGCAGGCAGCTTGTGTTCAGTGTGGGTTTTCGCAACCTCTATGGGCGAATGAAATCACCCAGCTTTTTCTGCTAGTCTGGTACTTCAACTAACTATCCGGTGTTTAGGAGGGGAGCTCAGGAGCTATGGGGTGAGCGCAGGAGCTATGGGTATCCATCTTCCCTGTTCAATTATCAATTTAGTTCCCCAAGCCTATGAAAAATCATCTGATTCTATATGTGTCAGTGTCACATTCAAAGATGGATGATACACACATATTTGATGGTCATCAATGCATTAGATTCCAATACATCCCAGACTTGATAGATCTTGATCGGCTCCGAGGAGATTTTCCGCTTTCGCAGCGCCAAAGGTTGGTGAAAAGGTGGGGGGCCCAAGTGGATGGTGGAGAGCCCCACGAAACGAATGGTGGAGAGGGCGTCTTAATGTCCCAGGATTCATAGGGTCCCCGGTTTGTTGATTTAGGGGGGTCACCAAAATAGTGATGAGTCCAAGAGAGTCCATTAAAAAATCACCAAGTGAATCCTGGTTAATCCTGGTTTGACAGATGACAGCATGAATGACGAATTTTGTTATCAATTTTGGACCACCTCTGAGGAAAGGGTCGGGTTGGAGCCTTGTTTCACCTCATTTCAGCCGACAAGTTTCTTCTTTTTCTACTTTGCAGCTTGCTGCACTGCCAAATAGGAGCAACTCAGATTTGCATCATACTGGTAGGTAGGAGCTGAATAACATATAGAACCGGCACAAGGGAATGCACCCCCAGAGGTGAATGGCGTTCATTTCTCCACTTGATGATAGTGTCACGGGCTGTTCCCATAACTAGTGCCTCGTCGAGTCTCTGTCTTGGGCAGCTTACTTCCTGACTTCTTCGCATAGCCAATCTCCAATTTCTCATTGATCAAATCTGTGCTTCTAATCTCTATGTCACAAAGTTTTCTTAAGACACATCCACTCTTTCATGGGTGTCATGTGTTGGTGAACCTCCCCATTTTGATTTGTGGAATCCAAACTTTCGTCATTGCATTTCCCACAGTAAAATAATATATATATATATATATTATATGTATACATATATACATATATATATATATATATTTGATGTTTAGGGTTTCCCGTGCGTAGGTTTTTTATAGGGAGTGAGCTGTCTCAACCTTAGAGTAGGGCTCAAGCTAGGGTAGCACAGCAGTAGCCTAGGAGGGCTACAACGGCCCCGGGGTTGGGTGCGCCATGAGTGTACGGCGCCTTTTGCTACTCGCTGTCTGCGTCTGCGATTCTGTTTCCCACCTGGCCACTACATGGGGTATTGGCCTATTGGGGACCGCTGAAAAAGACACGACCTGCCGTCCGCAGGGTGCGGCGCGCGCAGCGATCGGTCCGACACGGAACCGACCAAAGCTAGTGGGACCCGTGGTGCGTCTTCGGTTTGGGACCCCGAGGGGGCGAGAGCAAGGGCACCCAACAAAGGGATTTTGCCTGGCCGTTCGGGCTGTCGTGGTTGGCCAAAATCAACCTTCGCTTGATAGCGGATGCTACCGCGTTCGGGCTCGAATACTGTGGGACGCTATGCGCATCAATTGGCCTTGCAGCCAAATGGTCCTACTGGTTGGCCACGGGGGCCATCGTTCTCTTCATGATTCAATTAACGGTTTGGACCCTCAACTGGATCATCTGTCCCTTGGGCAAGCACGCCTGGGCCCTTTGGAAGTATCTATGGGGCTATGGGCAATGGCATGAGGTCGCCCATTCATGGCATGACCCACATGACTTGCTGGTCACTGATGGAGTCGCCATTGCCCGGTTGAGGCACGGCACCCTAAGAGGACGGACGAACCGGTTTGGGTTCAAAACTGAATGCGAAACAGTGCGCTCGGCCTCCCACCGGTATTTCCGGCACCAGTTAGAAAGCTACAACTGCCGGGTTCACCTTTGTGCTGGAACGCCCTGCGCGCAACCAGGTCTGGACTGCCTGCATGTGACCTCATCAGCTTTCATCCCCCATGAAGCGGACCTGGATCTTCAGGACGCTGTCGGGAGGGGACCGGTTGCCCGCTGTGCGGTAGCTACTTGGTTTTGGGGCTATACCGGATGTGGGCTTCTTCAAAGGGGCTTAAGGTGGGTCAAAGCCACCTTGGCGTGCCTGTGCTGCTCCAGTTGCTGCCGCCCGAGGAGAAAACCGAAGTAGCCGGAATCCGCCTTCGAGCGAGGCCTCTACCGTCATCCCCTTGCAGGAGTCGTCGCAGGAACTGATCAAGCACCTGGGCTGTCAGCAGCTGTGCTTGACGGAGCCCCGGCGTCGAGCGCGAAACGCGCCTCGTCTCCGAGCTCCTGCAACCTCGGTTTGGGCTTCGCCCTCTTCGCTGGTGGCCCTCCAGGCACCGGCGAGGGCGACGCCATTCGAGCGGCCGCATGCTTCCCTTCGGCTGGTCGGGCGGCGGGTCTGCGCTCCTCCTTCTCACGACTGCTGTGCATCTTGCAGAGGCGAAGGCCGTTCCGGCTGACCCTGCACCTCTTGGTCGCATCCTTCAATGGCACACGTCCGCTTCAGGCCCTGCCCCTCATATAGACGGCCCTGTGATGATTGCAGGCTTGGAAATAGCACCGCCCGTCATCATGTCTCAAGTCGTCCTGGGAGCTGATCTCTGCATCGCTAGCCAAGAGCCTCACTGATCTTTTCTCCCCGCGCTGAATCCTTGCAGGGCCGTGCCAACGGCCTTGCAACAAGAAAGCTACCGCCTCGGCTTGACATAAGGCCTCATCTTCTGCTTCTGATTCAGTCTCAGAGTGCTCTTCCAGTCTTGTGTCGCTGGTGAAAAGGGGGTGGGGAAACTTGGGAAGATTGAAAGAGCAGGCCACCCTCTATGTGACCAAGCTACCCAAGGAATATCCACCCAGGGCCCGGTGCGGCGTTGTCTGGCTGGTCACTGAAGAATACCCTCTGTCCGACGCGGCCGTCTTTGGAGAAGACCCTGTCCTTAGCCCAGCAGCTGGAGCCAGAAGGCACGGCGACACCAGCGCCTCTGCTTTCTCCCAGAGAAGCCCCCCCCAATACAATGCCCCATCAGCGCCCAGCCAGACCCTGAGCGCTGAAGCCTTGTACCGACCAGTGGAGGAACTTCTATGGGCATGCCGGCAGGGGCCACACGGTGCAGTTTGCCGCTGCCGCCCGCCCGAGACATGCTGGCGCCTACACGGATGCCGAACCCGCCGCCCTGGATGAGACCGCCAAAGCCCTTCAGGCAATTGCCAAGGCAGTCACCAGCAAAGATGAGGCTGCAGCCCACGAGAAGGGGAAGGTCTCCTCCATTGGGAAAACCGAGGAGCGGATCGTCTACCTGGTGAGGGGTTGTGACGCCCTGACGGTGCCTGTCGGGACGGCCACGGTCGGAAAAGAACTTTTTCACGCCCTCCGCGCCACCGCCACACTTGCAAAAAAGATGATCAATGCAGATCTTACACCTAATTAAGTCGGCTTGGCAGGAGGGGGGAGGCGCCTGCTAAGTCAGGCAACTGAGGAACGACCATGAACGACTTCAACCCCTGTTTGAGTCTTTGCGCGCGAAAAGGATGTGCGCTTGGGCGAGTGGCTCCGAGCAATGAAAACTTTTGACGTTTAGGGTTTCCCGTGCGTAGGGTTTTTATAGGGAGTGAGCTGTCTCAACCTTAGAGTAGGGCTCAAGCTAGGGTAGCACAGCAGTAGCTTAGGAGGGCTACAACGGCCCACCCTCCCACCCCCGGCGCCTGCTAAGTCAGGCAACTGAGCAACGACCTCAACCCCTGTTTGAGTCTTTGCGCGCAAAAGGATGTGCGCTTGGGCGAGCGGCTCTGAGCAATGAAAACACATAATAATGGGGTGGTCAAATCACTAGTGGCATCGCCATTTTTGTTGGCGAACAGGCCCTTCAAATCACAACTTTAGGTAATCAACACCCCTAAAATTGTTGGCTAAAGCTTAGTTTGGTCAGCGAACAAACCATTGTTTTGTTGATGAGATCACAACTCCGAAATTCATTTTTCTTGTGGGTCCTGACATCATGTTTGATGTTTCAGGTCATCCAGGCCGTCAAAACAGATCCAGTACTCCAACGGGGGGAGGCCTGGGGACGACTGGGGATGGATTTATAAAGCACCAGTTTACCAATGGGGATACCAATTTTACGAACTAGAATGATGCGGAGTTATATGAAAGTACTTGTGCCACGATGTTGGGAAACTCCCCCTATTGGTAAAGTGAAGTCTTATGAATCCTAGATGGACCTTACTGCTGAATAAATCACACCAGGGATCTTTTTGGAACGTTACTACGGGGGGGGAATTCATAACTTTAAAAATTGGTTATGTGGTTTTGAACAATGGTTGTTATAAATTGAACCTTTTAAAAATTACCTAATGGTTTTAAAATTGGTTATGGTTATTCATAACCTTAGAACATTTGAACGTTTATTTTTTTGGGGTTTACTGTGACTGGGATGTGATGGACAATAGTGGGACCCACGTCAGTCTCATCCGAGTGGACGGACCGGAAAAGAACGGCCTGGCAGATAAGATGGCCGGGTCTGTCCAAAGTTAGCGGAGCCTTGGGCTATTTATGAAGGTAAACAACTTGTAAACAGCGATGTCATGCTTGGACAAATCCTTCTTCTTGCGTGAGCCAACGTCAAGATGGCCTTCAGGAAAAAGAAACGACACTTCTTGATGAATCATATTGATTAAAAACCTTTGACATTTGTAAATTCCCTCCTTTGTTGCTTGAACTACTGTAGAAACACATTCGGATTGCCATGTCCTCACCCTTCCGTTGTTTTTGGTTGCCACTTCGCAGGTGTTGCCTGGCAAGGCAGGGACAGCTGGGCTGACTTGTGGGGTCCAGTGCCCATCATCCTATAACCTGAGGATCATGGCGACTTGGGGCCTTGAAGTCTTTCAACTTTTCCCATGACACGCTGCCCTGTTTTCGTGGTGAATTGAGGCTTCAAGGATGGGACAACTTAGAATTTGGAAGGGACGTGCGCAAATCCTTATCCAACAACCCACAGTAAAGTCTCAGCTTGAAAAGATCCTAAGTGTTACAAGTGCTTAAAAATGGATTTGCCGCAGGTGAAGACCGTCAGGGACAATGGTCTGGTGATCCAAACCAAGAATGGCGACGGATTTGCGCACCTTGATGGCTTTAGCGTGATGGGAAGGAGGTCTGTACACCGGATCACACCAGATCTTTGACATTCTGTATACATTCTGTATTACCTTCAGTCGTTGATGGCTTCCATTGCCGGACATCTACGCTTTGATTGCTATGAGGGCCTCCAAGAAAACAGGGGCAAGTGCGTATCGGACCATCCGCTTATCTTGGGGTTAGGACCTTGCAATAAATACACCCAACCAAACCCCAAATAATGGTGAAAATGGATCCACTCATCCAATTTCCGACTAAAATGCATGATCGGCAGTATATTTGGGATGTTGAAGATAGTTGATTGTACCCCAAGTATAGTCCCAATTAATTGGAATTGGATCTGTACCTCCAAATCAACTCATGTCAACCGACACGACAGTTAACCGATGGTTAACCGATGGTTGGTGGTTAAAAACTATTATTTTTGATGCTTAAACCACCATTGTTGATGATTATCTCCCAATTGCAAGTATAATTCCATTTACAATTTCCAATTATCTTCCCAATCATAACTCCATTTCTAGTCCCAACTATATTATTCCCAATGAACTATCATTGGTTTGATTTCCTCCCATCATTTTTTCCAACGTACTAAAATCAACTGATGCTTAATACCACCCTATACTCCCACCTCTTTTGTTGCTTGGACTCTGTGAGAAATGACCGATCAATGTGGGAAACCGAATAAACCACCCACCCATATGGATTTTGATGTTTTTACCACCCAATCATAAACCCGTCCACATTTTTTCACATTTTGATGGTGTTTTTCCTGGTTTACAGCCCGAAAAACTGCTTCAACAACTCCCAGGCACATCTCCCAACTCTCGGATCGCTTCCTGGGGCACCCGGCGGAACTCTTCGACGAGCAGGACCAGGTGACGGCCCGCGTGCTGCGTGGCTTGGTGGGAGCGTTTTCCAGGCGGCTTATGGGAAGAGGGAGATGGATGAAACATGTTGGGGGTTTATGGTGGTTTATTGGGGTTTATATGGGTTTATGAATGTTGATCCTTTGATTCACCTGAAGGATCTGAAGGTGTTTATAGACCTATATGAATGTAGATCCTTTGATTAACCTGAAGGATGAAGAAGGACTTAGACATACTTAGAAGTTATGGGGTAACACAGCAATGCCAAGTTGATGGTTGTGTGATGGTGATGTCTGGGTCTATCCATCAATGTGTTTTGCAGCATGGGGGTGATTGACAAGGCAGTAGGTAGGATTGTGGGTTTCTTTTGGATCTGTTGAATGTCAATTGATTGTGTTGCAGTTGTGGATTCCAAACCTAATTATTTGTTATTTTTACGAATGCGGCTGGGACCATGCCTATATCAGGGAGGCAGCCACCGCTTAGACGCAAAAAAGGAGGGTTGGCCCCCTTTGAGTCCCACAGTCGTTGGCTTCCAGGGAAGGGAAAGGGGAAATTGTGAAAAGTGACAACATAACCTGGTTATTTAGAATGTTATTGTGCTTGTTCCCTCTTTTGTCCTCTACCCCTCTGGTCAACATAGACATGACCATAAAAGCTTCCAAAATTTGGTGAGGCTTCACCACCGCACCAAGGTCATGAGAACGGTTTCTTGGAGTTGACTCTCAGGGAGTTGGGCACCAAAAAGCTGAAGGATTTCAAGGTCAACCAGGCTCCAGCAGCGGAGATGGGCCTTGAAATTTCGGGTCACTTGTTGACCTAAATGGCACGAATGTTGATACGATTTTGGTGACGGATCCGGTTGTTTATCACCATTTTCCCTTCACAAATTGTCATAAGAATGGGGCATACCCTATTTATTGGCAAACCCACTTCTTGACAGTATTATTCCTTGAATCCTGAACTTGGTGGAATATGATCATGATCATGGCAAACATGCTGTGCTAATGTTGAACGATTCCTGTCAAGACTTTTTTTTTTCAGAGTTGCAACGCAACTCTGATCTACACGATATTTTATTGTGACTTGCAATCAAAGCTACCCTCTGGTAAACTAACATAACTATGGAAAATCACCATTTTTAATGGGAAAATCCACTATTTCTATGGTCATTTTCAATAGCTATGTCACAAATTACCAGAGGGTGCATTTTGTGTGATTTTTGCCCTTTTGTTGGAGGGATCCCCCTTTGAAAAAATTGTTGGAGTTCAATCCCCATCTTTTTGAAAAGAATCCCGACTGTGGTTACCCCGCGTAATGTCAAACCGCGAAAAAACGGGATGAACATCCCATTTGTATACCAGGTAATGAAGTTGTAGTAAGTCATTAATTCATGAAAGACTCATTTATCATCATTACTATTCACCATTAACCATGACCAAAAAGTGACCCCGAACCTGACCCATGGCTGTGTGGGCGCTGTGTGGCAGGAGTTGAATGGTACGGTGACGGCCGTCTGCGGTGCTGGCGCGGGGTCCAGGGGAAAAATTCGCTGGAAAGGAAGAGCTTGGAGGGCTTGATCTATGACGAGTCTTTTTAGTCTAAGATTCTGTTGGAAGATTGGATCAGAAATTCTAAGATTCTAAGATATCAATTGCCAAAAATGGGTATGTAATGGGTACATTATAAAGTAATATAATCATTGAAACTGGTAGTAATTTTTGGTGAGATCTTTCCAGCCAACAAAGGGGGAAGATATAACTATATAATTATAACATACTACAACCGATCATTGTTTGAATGGGTTGATTTACCAACAATCAATAGTGATAGAAGCCAAATCTTGGGTGGTTTCCAGGGTTGATGACTGGTTGGTGGTGTCGTTTTTTTTTGGTTAGTTTTTCCTGAAAATAGGATGATGATCCCGAGTATCAGGTCATTAGGGAATTGGAGATGGTTATGATGGTTATGATGGTGCATTTTTTTTGCCAAGTCACATATTTCTGTCTTGTCCATTATAAATTGTTTTATTCTTTTTTTAAAAATTGACCATCCATTTTTTGGGGCATTGCAAGAAATTGACTCATACCCGCATGGATCTGTTTTAAACTCGAAATCTTGCCATGTTAGGTCCCCTGAAATGAAGCCTAGGTGCAAACGTGGAGATCGGGGCTGAAGACACGGCCTTCCTCCACGTAAGCTGCATCCAGGACCGCTGCGGCTTGAGAGAGCTTGAAAATGAGAACGTGCCGAGAGCATGGGCAAGATTTTGGCAAGCACACATATATGTATGTATAGATGTTTATATTATCTATATTATATATAGTATATATTATATATAGTATATAACATATATATATATATATATATAATATGTGGATTTGTCCATAGAGTACACCACCATTTTGGGGTGTTCCCCATTTCCGGACAAACCCGGAATATGGCAGGGTAAGCAGATTCTCACCCAACCCACTTGCAGGGAAATTGGGCATTTGACCCTCTGCGGTCTTGGACCCTGATGTTTTTCCTGAAATCCCTCACTAGCCTTGCCACTCTTTTGTTGATTTTACTAAAAAGAAATACTTCACTCCTAGGCATTTCTTCAGGTTTCACCACCCTTCTTGGTTCTGAAACTTCCCCCGAACAAATCCATCCACTCTGGGCTTCTCGCAAGCCCTATGGGTGGCCTGACCCCACTGGGCAAGGACGACTTCCTGATGGATGCCACTTGAACCTGAATGCTCTGGGCAGGATGATGGGTCAAATCTGCCCAACAAGACCTGAGTATAGACCAGCCAGGAAACTAATCGTTTGCTATGGAAAATCACCCATTCAGTTCGATGGTTTACCTATTACTGTCATGGTGATTTTCAATAGTTATGTCATATTACCAGAGGGTATATCTACATTTTTTGTGCCTTGCCCCATTTTGTATCATTTTGTTCCATTTGTGTCGCTCAAGTCCATATTGGGTACCTAAAAATGGGATGGTTTCATGAAAGAAAACACTGGCAGGCTTGGCCCACATCAACAGGGGCTGTCTAGTCTTGTGTCCAAGCAAACTGATCCCCTCCTGTATTCCTCTGGTTTTGAACTTTTCGGAGGTTCCAATTTGGTTGCCAAGTGATTGCCCCAAACAATGTTAGACACACGTGGTTTTTATTTGTTTGGCCCCTAATGAATCGGTTTTGCCAAGTCATTTGTTATTGTCTCCCACTCATTTCAGGCCCGCGAGAGACTACAAAAAGGCGACAAAGTCAAGGCCCGGTTCGGCAAAAAGTACACAGAGTTTCCAACCGCGAGACCCTTGGAATTTGCTGAACAATTGGGTACAAAACCCCCCCAAAAGATTCCAAAGATAGATTTATCAGATGATGTTCCTATGACACGTTGAAGCTGCCATTTTCGGCAGCTGCACCTGACAGGTCTGGGTCAAAAAGATCGACCATAAAGGGATGAAGGCGCGCGATGTCGTGGCTCAAACCTGGGCAGTTGCACCAGGATCTCGGCAAAAAAACAGGATCCTGGACCCACACCAGGTTGTATAGATTTTTCATATCAACCATCCCATGTCTCCAATTTTGGAGATCCACAAGTTCCAAGGGTCAGTTTCTTTGGAGGTCACGATGCTCGAGAGCCAACGAGCGGGGACTCTCAAGAGGTCCCAAGCTGGCTGGAACAAGCACTGAATGTTCGATGATCCTCCACGATTCTCCCAGATTTTCGGACCAAACGTTTGGATTCTTAGGTTGCCACTGATTAAAATTAGCTGAGGGTCTCCCCATCCCACTGATTCCCCGAGGAAAAGAAGACCATCGCCAAAGGACTGAGGCGGGCTAGTGGGGCGATGCTCATTGTTGGATCTGCTATGTTTACTTTGAGATCATAGTTTATTGGAACAAAGTTTATTGAGACCATAGTTTATTGGAACAGCTATTGTTATTGAATTCAATTCCAATAAACTATGGTCTCAATCCCAGCCCATCTCAGGCTAGCCCGCATGGAGGAGGGAGAGATGCTCGGCGGCGAGGCGCCTTAAAGATTCAAGCTATCTGCCACAAAAACGTATCATACAACTATATTGTACGCACAAATACACAGACTGATGACCCATATACACTCGTGTATATATATATATATAACATGTATATATATATATAATATGTATATAATATGTATAGATATGTCCATTTATACCCATTCATATAGATGCCCGTAGACACTTGCTTTCCCTTCAGACCTCCAGCCGCCAATCGCCAGGTGACTGGCGTCAAACCCTTCGGCGCCTTCGTCAACGTGGGCGCCGAACAGGATGGTTTGCTCCAGGCGTGGCTCGTGGCATGGTATGAACACGGGGATATCATACGTACATGTGTGTGCATATATATATATATATATATACATAATGCATATATATATATAATATCATATATATATATATATACATTGAGTATGTGTGTGTATATATATATATAGACAAAATGAGAACATGTAATGGGAATATAAAGGGATATTGCGGGACATATGTATAATGTCTCTTAAAGGTGGGGTTTGACCAACACAAACGGGGTCTGAATATAGGGAATCAACCAGACAGCGATCGGGACATGAAACCAACAAATTGTGATTTGGGTGTGGCTCAAAATGGCAGGGATGTCCGATTTTAAATAGGGAATGCAACCATCACAATGTGATTACTCAGGATTTAGGTGCCAGATATGGCGTACCAAACCAGTTGCTACTTGGGGAGATGATATGGAAGTGTAGAACCAACCATTTTATCAGGATATATATTTGGCCTAAAAGATGAAGATTCAACACCTCATTTTAAGTGCATATATATGTATATGTATATGACGGATGATCTACGTGTATGGACATCATGGGAATATAATTGACAACTTACGATTCATCAATCAGAATGGACGTAGGCTTGGTACATAAAATGTGATATGGTATGACATGATGTCGCAAACAAAATGATATGATAAAGAATGATATGAATTGATATGATTTACTATAACACAGTAAATTTGACTTTGAGATTTGAAGTATTCTACCGTGATAAAACAAAACACAACTTGATTAAACATGAAATAACACCATACGAGTCATTTCCATACAACATGATGCAACCATTTTGAAATCCAGAAAAGAATCTCATGAAAATCATCTAGCTATTTTTCAATATAGTCGATACCAAAAACACAATTCAACTCGAAAATCGATGTTATGATAAGGCAGGCACAACAAACACATACATTTAACTATGAAATAATGCTATAAGATAAAAAAAAAATAACGTATATTCAGTACACTTCCACAAAATCATGCAATGTAATTCAACTTAAACATGATATAGGGTCAACATACATAACCCACTCTATACCTAGACTCTTTCGTTTGATATCATATCATTCAGTTTGATTTAATATTGCATGAGACATCTAATTCGAATCCGACGGGATATGAAGAAAGCAAACTAGTTGTTATTTTATACACACACCTTTATTACAATTTGACACAATACAATCTTTGGCAGTACATGATGATACTGCTGTACCATGATACATCGTAATCATGTTGTAATACCGAACAACGATTTACTCCAATTCATAGAAACATATGTTTGCACAATACAATAGATGATAAATACCCTCTCCCCAACTAATATAGACCATGCTAAATAGGGGATTGGAAGACTCTTTTCCTCTGGAAATGAAGCTGGTTTTATTTTCTCAGAGTCTATGCCAGTTGGGAGAATGGTAAACCATATTTTGTTCATGATATATATTGGTAATATCTTATTAAATCCCATCAAATCCCATTACCCTAGGGTAAACTAACATGGATGTGGAAAACCCATGGTTTCCTTAGGAAAACAATCTACAACTAGTGGATTTTCCAGATCTATGTTAGTTTACCTCAGGGCAAATCCAATCAAATCCCATATGGGTTGTCAACTGCTGACTGCGATGCACATCCGGCCTTTGGCCAATGGCAAGGTGCGCAACATCAACGAGGGACTCATCAAGGATCTCAACAAGATCCTGCGCAAAGGTGATGGGGAATGGAAGGGCCGGTTGCTTAGGCGCCCAAGTTGGGGTCTAACCAACCATGGTCGGAAATGATGGGTAGATCATATACACGTATCTACAATTATGATTATTTTTAATTGTCTATAATCATATATATATAATCATCTAAAATCATATATTTAGATAGATAAATATATGTGTGATGTGGTCAACCCAATAGTAAACTATCCCTAATATTCCCATAAACCGGTTGTAAATACCGTCCCCAAATGATAGGTTTATCATTGGGTTTGCAACATTATGCGTGTATATATATATACATGCTTTTGATGTATGTGATGTAGTGTCATGCAATGTTAGTTGTACATGTAATGCAATGTAGTGTAATGGTATTTTTAAATGTAAGGTAATATAATATAATCTAATGTATGTAAATTCAATGTGATGTATGGCATATCATGTCATGTCCTGTCATGTCATCTGATTTATGTATGTTCATATATATATATACACATGTATGTATATATATATGTTGCTACACATTGGGGACAGCCTCATATTCAACCCAAATGGGGATATCAAAGAAACCGTCAGGAACAAGGGATAGAATTGCAATGCAACCAACACTATGACATGGGTTTGTCCGAAAACACTCCAAACTATGGACGTTCTAATGAGGAAAATTAAGATGGAACATGGGTTTTGGTGGGCAAATAATTTCTTTTTGAGACAAACTCAGGTGAAGATGACTTTAAAACCGCAAAAGCGTGAGAATATGAACTTCAAAGAAATGGCATGGTTTTGACGACCTATACTTTTTCAAACCTTTTTTTGTTAAAGTATTTGATTTGAGACTTGACTGACTTGGGTTGACACATCCGTCTTGTTGCTACGAAAACCTGTTTCGAAATGTTGTCCAGCGACAGCAGGCCATCTCCTCATAAATTAGTGGATTTCGCAGGAAGTTTCTCTTTCATTTTCTTCTGCTGGTAAGTATATTGGTTGCGTTTGTTTTTTTTGGATCTCATAGGATATGTTTGTGATTGGAACCTGGCTAAAAACCTGAAAGCAAAGAATTTCACAAGGAACTGCACAGTTGGTCGATCATTTGGAACATGCCATCGGCTGGAAACCGCAGGAGACAAGCTGTTGGTGAAGGTGAAGAGTGTCTCCGGAAAGAAACTGAACTTGGAGCTGGTGGGCCGCTGCTAAAGACGGTGTTTTCGTGGAGTAAACTTTGACGTCTCCAATTTTGTCCGGGTGTTTCGAGATATTTTTAGGTTGTGAAATTGATTTGCCTAAACCTCTTCCCAAAATCGCCAGGCAAGTCTTTCTTTCGCATTTTGTGTCTTCCACTTTTCTTTTCAAGGTTCCAACATTGATCCATGGCAAGTTGTTATGTAAGTCTTCCCTGTTGTCCAAATTCCAATCCTAAATTAGAGTGTAAAGAATCGCGTTTCTTTCCTTTTGGGGGTTCCCTAAATTGGAAGGACAATTTCTGCGGATACACCGCGCAGGTGGATACACTACCGCGCTTGCCAAAAGTCGACGGCTTCCTGGAGCTGAAGGTGCTATTGGTGGAGATCTTCCAGTGTTATCATTTATATATATTTTTTTTGTTCTGATGTTTTGTTGGTTTTTCTTTGTTTTTTCCCCTTTGAAGAGTTTAGGAAACTAAATTGTTGGACTTTTTCATTGTTTTTTTTGTTGTTTGACATGATTTTGGTTTTCTTCAACGTTTAAGGCATCAACAATCAACATATCAATATCAGCCAGCGTGGCAACATGGGTTTATGCTGGTTGGAGTCAGCACATTTCCCTAGGTCATTGGTTTGGTGATAGCTGGTTCATATGTGTTTTAGTTTCGTAGTATTTGATTTGGGGATATTTGATAGCCACTGAGAAGTGAAACATTTTTGCAGGGTTTCTGTGAAATTGTCCATGATAATGCAACCCAGCATTTGGATTCTGATCTTTAGTGTCGAGTCTCAGAGGCATGGGGACCCAACAACCCAACAAGCTTTGGTCATGGTCTTCATTGGCAAACACCGCAGGATGAGCCTCTAGATGCCACAATTCTCCGACAGGCAGATATTGCGGCGTCGCGTTTTTCCAGGCAGTGTTTGTTAAAGCTCCAAGATCTGCCACGCCACCCCACTGTATAGCGCGACCGTGCAGGGAATCAGGGCCATAGGCAAGAGATGTGAAGAGTCGCGTCCTGACATGTTGACTTTCACTTGCATACGGCATAGGTATGTGCTAAATTCATTCAACACCCACAATGGTCACAAAGAGAGTTGTTTGTGAACCAAAAAGCTTGGTGTCCGCACACCCAAGTGTTTCAATTGCATTCCAGTGATTCTTGATTCTGCTTACTAGTCCATACTCAAACCATCTGATTGTTGCTATGTGCAAATCTTTTTGAATCATTTTGAACACATATTTTGACAAAGAAGGCTTGACATATTCTATATATATGGGGGTTTCCATAAATGGAGGATTCCCAAAATAGTTGGTGTTTATAATAGAAAATCCTCTTAAAATGGATGATTTAGGGATACCCCATTTTAGGAAACCTCCATATAAGTGTATATATATACACACACACACCCAAATCATTGTTGGTGGACTCCCCTGGTCCACACTTCAACCCACATTTCACATCCCCAAACGCGCAGATCTCCCCCAGCAGCTTTCTGGTGGAAGTCCCCTTGCCGGGCAGCACTGCTGACCCGGTGGTGGCATATCTGAAAGACGATTGGTGCCTCAGTTGCAATTCAGAGGTTGAAGACTTTGGGGAAATGCTGGAAATGGTTGAAGAGGTGCAAGATGTTGTAACTGATTCTGCAGGATAATGAGACTTAAACTGACCATTTTATGGGGGATATAATGGGGACGCAATGGGGATGCAATTGGGATGCAATTGGGATATACATATACTATAAGCAACAATATTACATATTTACTTTGGGGAATGATTTAGCATTGACGAGTAAATGATGCTGCTACATTTGAGTCCAAGGAAATTGAAGAGTTCTGCTCTGCATGATGAGCATTACGTTGGTTTTCATCGAGCAACATAGGATTTTAATCCACTATATATATACATATAATTATATATACATTATATATATATAATTATATATAGATATATACATATATAATTTTATATACATGTATATGAGCCCATGATGCTGAGGAGTATGATGCTAAACTATGGGATGTTTGGGTGCTCTGCCGGATCGCCGCAGGACGATGGAAGAAGAGCTGAAGGAAGGCGACATGATCACCGTGCTCGTGACCAGCGTGGATGTTGCTTGATCGCAACGGATCCGAACGTGATCTGATCGCCTGAGAAAACCGGGAGGTATGCAACTTTGATCAACTTTGTATGTGGCTAAAATGGACATACAGTACATGGACAAAATATTCAAACCCTGCCCACACACACATACTATGTTGAACCCAAATTTCAATGTTTCAGCGCGTGTTAACAAAAGTGATGTTGGGGGTTTGGTTTCTTTCGTCCATTGGGGCTAACGCACATCAGGTTACATTAACATGGAACTTTGAGGGCGAGGGGGTTGTGGTTGTGTTGGATAGAAGGGGTTTGAATATTTCGTCCATCTACAGTAGGGACGAAAAAGTACAGCTATGCATGATCATGTGATGTAGCGCAAGTAATGTATTGGTAATGCAATATATTGAATGGAATGTAGATATATGGAATTTGGATTCCCCAACTTTGGATGTAAAATACACAGCCGCAACTTTGGAGACCAAATAAAGATGTATAGCAACCCCCCAAAAGAACGGATAGAACAAGCTGGATTTTCATTCTGTCCTATTTTTTGTGGATCTCTCTCTCTCTCTATATGTATACGTATGTATATATATATATACATACACCTAGAATCTAGAAGCGTACCTTTGTATCTAGTGTATGTGTGTTTTCCAGGTAACTATATATTTATATTCAAACACATATAAGAATTTCAAAACCACATAGCCTTGAATAGAAAGGACACCCTTAACATTGTTTTTATCATTTGGACATAATACATTTTGGGTGATCCCCAAAGAACACACAAAACATTGATGGTTTCATTCTGAATCACCATGTTGATGTTTTGTTTTCAAAAAACACACACAACAGATCTAGAGAGCCTGTATCCACGTTTAAGATTTCATTCGTTCAGCTTGCTATACATTGAAAAATAGAAATCTGCACAAAGAAACACAAAGATAGAACAAAGGAACACTTTCTCACGTAGGATTCTACGAATCTATTTTTTGGAGGGAATACCAGGGCCATTTAATTGGGAACATGATTATGAACCATCAAAATCAGGGGTTGAAACGAAGAACATGATATATATATATATATGTATTCCCACTATATTTAAGAGTACTATAGACATCTATTTTTGATAGAACCTCTATTCTTGATGGGATACTTTTCATATCTTCAATTTTGGCAACCATTTCCCAAAGCTGGTTATATATATACATATATCGTAATGTTTCCATTCATATCTGTTCAAATCCCACTAAATCTTCATTTTTGATGTTTAATCCTTGCTAATTCCCTGTTTTTGATCGGATAATTTCCATATCTTGTTAAACATTGCCCCAAAGTTGGTTATACATGCATATGCATGCATACATACATTACATTACATTACACTACACTACATTCCATTCCATTCCATTCCATTACGTTACATTACATTACATTACATTACAATACATACGTACGTACATACGTACATACGTACATACGTACATAGGTACGTAGGTACATAGGTACATAGGTACATAGGTACATACGTACAGACGTACAGACGTACATACGTACATATGTACATACGTACATATGTACATACATACATGCATACATGCATACATGCATACATGCATACATGCATACATGCATACATCCATCCATACATGCACATATGCACACATGCACACATGCACACATACACACATACACACATACAGACATACAGACATACAGACATACATACATACAGACATACAGACATTCAGACATTCAGACATACAGACATACAGACATACAGACATACAGACATACAGACATACAGACATACAGACATACAGACATACAGACATACAGACA
>Ga0126342_10001458_pt1 | contig 33339 bp, 25 predicted proteins | sample Cyp1metagenome_FD_92528 | JGI IMG/M metagenome (GOLD analysis project Ga0126342, IMG submission 92528) | Coral microbial communities from Lord Howe Island, Old Settlement Bay, Australia - Cyphastrea 1 metagenome | ecosystem: Host-associated > Invertebrates > Cnidaria > Coral ...
AAAAACAATAGTAATTAGATTTCAATTGTAGCCAATTGAAATCCTTACTTAATTGAGGATATGTTTTTCTTTTGGGAAGAAAATTTTTGACTTTCTACTTTAAAGAGAGTCCAGATATAGTTTTGGGGGGGCCACACACTAATCAGGAACCAACATTATATCAATTTGAATGTTTGAATACATGTAAGTCACTGTGTTGAAACATGTTGTATTCAGTAGTGATTGTTGCAGGGGTTATACAAGATGACAGCGAATTGTTTTTGTCACTAAAGTTGAATCTGAAGACACACACTTGACCAATGATGACCAGTGGATTTGGGGCAGGGTGACCCGGGGCAGCTCTGAAGAGATACACTTTTGAGACTCTAGCCGCTAGCCGCAGGCATCCATTGCTTCAGCATCCAGTCATTGAGTCGTCAACTTACCACCAAACCTTCCGGGAGATAAACCATCGTAAGTGTGCTAAGCCGCTAAGCTCAATTTATTGCATTTTATTGTTTGACCTGGCAGCGGTACGGAATTTCTTCAGGATTGATCTTCAGAAACTCTCCATGCTATGCGCTTGTTTTTTTTTCATGTGGCCATGGCTCAAACGTCGAAAGCTGACTAAACAAAACGCATATTTTGGAATTTCATACCATTTCTAGTATCAACCATCCATTCCATCCATTCCATCCATTCCACCCTGAAGGTGGAGCATCATAAATCAATATAGCAATCTATAGCATTTAACCATGCTACCCTCCGGTGTCATCAAGCATAGCAATGGAAATCCCTGAAGTCAATGAAGGTTTAGTTCCCTGGGAACATCATCTAGCCATGTGCAGGATCATTTTCCAGCTAGCCATATTTGGTTAGAGGGTACTAATGCCAGCATTATCCCAATATATCCCAATCATCCCTTTACATCGCTATTGTTGTTGGTGAAACGGTTAAACCTGCACATATCATTAGTTAAAAAAACACACATATCTCCATATATCATCAATATCCCATTAAGGATTCCCTTATCAACCATTAATTAATATGTGGCCATTGGTTTCTTTGCAGCTCGTGCCAGGCTGGATCGTTCAGCTTGCGGGAGAAGCCTCGGAGCCCATTGAGGGTATGACGTTTCTGGATCGCAGATGTCGACGGCTGGAAGAGCTGGGCCAGCGACTACCAACTGAGATGGGTTAGTTGCGGTTCAGCCATTTTGTTAAAGATCCCCCATGGTTTAGCCACCAACTAAGATGGTTGAAATATCGCTGCAACACTGACGTTGCGCCGCGTCTGACTTCAGGTGGCTATGAAGATAAAGTTGATGTTATTAGTTACTGCCCCAATCAACATATTGTTCATAGGGGGTGGCGATTTTTGATCCCTTATGAAGATAAAGCTGATGTTATTGCCCCAATCAACATATTGTTCATAGGGGGTGGCGAATTTTGATCCCTCATGAAGATAAAGTTGATGTTATTACCCCAATCAACATATTGTTCAAAGGGGTGGCGAATTTTGATCCCTTATGAAGATAAAGTTGATGTTATTACCCCAATCAACATATTGTTCATAGGGGGTGGTAAATTTTGTTCCCTCATGAAGATACAGTTGATGTTGCTACCCCAAACAACATATTGTTCATAGGGGGTGGTAAATGTTGATCTCTCATGGAGATATAGTTGATGTTCTTACCCCAATCAATATATTGTTCAGAGGAGGTGGCGCACTTACAATCGTCATGATCATCATCATCATCATCATCATTATCATCATCATCATACCATCACATCATGACCATCATCACATGAAAATTTGCCACGCCCTCTGAACAATATGTTGATTGGGGTAATAACATCAACTTTATCTTCATGAACATGTTTAACTGTTAAACCACCAAAATGGTAATGTTTATTTCATACGTTTTTCCCCCCACTTTGCCATAGTTTGAAACCAAAAGAGTCCAAAAAGACGGACCATTCTGATTTTGCCTCCGTCCATTGAAGAGCCCGCGACTCGAGGATGGCATGTTAAAGTGCAATAGACAAGGATTGAGACGAAGATGATTTTATGCTATTTATTATTGTTGTTCTTATTAGTATGTATGAGTATGTATTATTGCATATTATTTTTATATTCTACGTGATGGAGTATTCTTATTATCATGATCATGATGATCATGACCATAATTATTATATTCCATTTTACTGATCTTGATCATATGGAATATATTTACTATTATAATCATAATTATATTCATAATTATATTCCATATGTATTCCATATCTATTCCTCTCCGATGTGGCGCTGTCGCCGGCAACAAAAAGGCTCTGGGCCTTCACGCAGACGAGCTGGGCACCAAGTCACAAGGGATGCCAAAAAACGATTGTTGGGTATCTAATCCTGCCTGACTCTTGGTTAATAGTTAATGATAGTGAACACTGAAGAAAGCAATGCATAATCCCTTCCCCCTATTACTAAACCTCCCCCAAATAATGAAAACTAGGGTCCATCTCCAATTTTGGAAAATTTCAGATTGGTCAATTTGACTTTTAATTGATCCCCTTTAGAAAACAATGTAAAAATAAGACTACCATTTGTGGGTTTCGCCCCCTAATAATAAAACTCGTCAACCCTGGGGTGTTTATTATTAGGGTCCGTCCGAAAATTTGTAGTTTTTTATATTAGGGTTTTTAATTTATCATCAGGGGCCGCTTCGAAAACCAATTTTTGGTGATATTTTAATTGCGTTATACAAGGAAATCTAATTGATTTTGAAATCGAAACAAATAGTTTCTTTAATTAAGGGTTTAAATTTACTAATTAGGGTTCCCTAATAATAAATATCCCCCTAATAAAAACTACCTGAGGTGTTTATGATTTGGGGGCGTTTAGTATGGCTGGGAAAAGGATGACCCTCCGGAAATCATCTCGGCTGGGAACTCCCCCCGGATGGTATCTGTCGGTGGTACCCTCTGGTTATGACTAACATAGCTATTGAAAATGGCCATAGAAATAGTGGATTTTCCCATTAAAAATTAGGTGATTTTCAATAGCTATGTTAGTTTACCAGAGGGTATTCTTGATGTTTTTTTCCAAGAGAAATTGGGATGATGACCCAATTCACTGATCAGTGTAAACGGTTTGCGAAGATCTAAGGTACATTGGATGACTTTCTTCCAGAAGTGTGACATATTTTCCTGTCAGTGCAAGACGGATCTTTGATCCATTGCAACCATGTTTAACTCATGCAAGAAATATAAGAAAGGCTTCATACCAGTTAGACATTGGAAAAAAAACACCATAAGTGGGGGTAGGAGTCAAGAGTCATAGGAGCCCATTAAAAATCATTGGGCAAGATGAGCCCATGACGAGTCGGAGAGCATCCACAACCAGCTCCACTCTCTGTCAAATGAACATAAATGAATATAACCATGCAAAATCCTTGTGATTAAAATTTACACATGATTCGCTAATACGATTCATGTGCTTCATGTTTAAGTCATATATGATTCATATCATATGAATGATCTTCAAAAAATGTGTGTGTGTGGCGATTCCAAAGTCCATATTTCCCGCACTCAATGTGGGAGGATGATTGTGAGTGACAGATACAAGAGGTATACAAGCCTTGGATTTTTGTATCTTGTGGTAAACCCAATAATACACCATCCCCGTTTATTATTGTTTCTTGTTTGATTCATGTTATGATTTTTGGCATTGGGTGTTCCACCTTATTTTCCATGTATCCCATATACAGAAATCAGATAGAATGAGAATGTTTGTTGGTTACCCTCTGGTAATTTAACATAGCTATTGAAAATCACCTGATTTTTAATGGGAAAATCCACTATTTCTATGGTCATTTTCAATAGCTATTTTGACATAACCAGAGGGTAAGTCACGTTTAATCCCCCACCCATGTCCCATGTCTCCACAAAATCTTTGTTCTCCAGGTGTGGAACCGATTACCACGGCACGTGATCGAACGTGCCTTGGCCGAGCTGACGTGTAGCCCATGGAATTACCACTGAATGGGAGCATCTTGGAGCATCATCCCAGGAATCGTAGGGACTGTACTTTAGAACTGTAGAGATGTAAATAAATCTATGATACATATAGATAGACAGATAGATAGATAGATAGACAGACAGATAGATAAATAGATAGATAGATATTATGTGTATAATTATAAATATACTAATATGTCTTTAAGTCCTCGACATATCTTAATCCCGTGGGCTAAGGAACATCGGCATCGGCAGACCATACTCGATATACTCGGCCACGGCACTCATTATCACCTATCAATCTGGATAAATTATAACGACCTCACTGCACTGGAATGATGGTTGAGAATATTTAATAGTGGGATGTATTTTCACGATGGTCAGTCCTCAACTTTCTGAGTGAAATTACTTATTGGTGGTGATCTGACCACTTGGAACTTGGATTCCTTGGATCTGTTTATGTGTGTGTGTTCAAAAATGAATGATCATGAAAAAGATCATTATATCATATAATCATATATTGATCATGAAAATGATTATTATAATATCCATATGACATTATATCATATATTTTCCATGAATGATCATTAAAATTTCCCAATGATCAAATATCCCATGATATAATGACATAATATAATCCCATAATATCCCATTAATGATCATTAATGATCATTAAAATGATCAAAAAATATCCCAATGACATCCTGGGAAAATCGACATGGTAATTTCCAGAAGCGACCACATCGTGATCCATTGGTCCCCGATGTCCCATAGCATGACCAGGTACCAGTAGATTCCATATGGTTCCATGATATCATATTACCCTCTGGTAAATTAACATAGCTATGGAAAATCAACATTTTTAATGGGAAAATCCACTATTTCTATGGCCATTTTCAATAGCTATGTTAGTTTACCAGAGGGTATATCATATTATATCACATTATACAATATGGATTTATATACATAGTATATCCAATTGTACAAGTATATCTCATTATATCCCATGATATTCCATGATATATTCCATGATATCCCATGTATATGCACAAGTATATCCAATTCCCTGTTTTTTCAGACCTCCAAATCGCCAAATCCCATCATTCTGAGGTTGGCAGGTGAGGTGCGAACCCAAAATCCTCTGAAGTTCCGTCCGGGAGCACAGCTGCCGCAGCTGCCGCAGCTGGTGCTTAGAGATCAACCAATTAGACCCTGGTCATCGGGGTTGGAAGACGAGTTTCCATTAAAAATAGGTGAATTTCAGGGTCGAACTGTTTATTTACCAGAGGGTAATACAAACCAATGGTTAGATGGTAATTGTTAGTAACTTTAATATCAAATTAATATCAATGGTTCCGTTTTGAAGAAAAGGAGTTTTAATCAACCAAAATTGGGATTTAAAGAGCGATTCGACGAGGAAAATTGGGATTCATTTAACATGTGTGCATGGATGATGTGTGAACAATCATTCTGGTTTACCCACAATCTAAAGATTTGGGAATATGACCAACGGTTGGGATTCAAACTCTCAGTTTTTGAGGAATATAACATGATATAAACAAAAGTGACAAAAGTGAACCAAAAAAGATTTACATCATATGCAGAATTAGTACCAGCAGAAGTTTTTCTAAGTACCATTGGTTTAGATCGCTCATTTTTGGACGTTCCCCATTTTGAAGAACCTCCCACTGCTTTCCCAACCTTTTTTTCAACCCAGCGTCTTTCAGGCCTCCGGCCCTTCAACACCATCGCGCAAAACGGTGAGCTCCACGCCGTGGCGTCGGGAGTCTAGAGCAGCGTTGCTGGTGTTTTTTTGGGGGGGGAGAGAAATCTCTGGAGAAATCTCTGGTGTTTTTCCTGTGAGGTACAGTGTGGGTGAATTGGGTGAATTATAGAGACCTCATTTATACTCATTTGGCTATGGGTCAATACCTATAGATACTAATTTTTAGTGGGTTATTCACATCCATAAATCCCAGCTATGACTTGGGGTTCACCGCACGGTACCAGGGTTTTGACCCATCCCCATTTATACCATTTGACATGATGACGATCCATCCCCCAATCCACCAACTTGAGCGACGATGGCTGTTCCCAGCCAAGGCGATTGTAGCTGATGGAATCCCATGATGTGGATGTGGGTCAAAATGGAAGACCTAGGGGACCACAGATGTTAGTCTAGTTTAGCATTAACCATCCAAGTATTGGGGTACCTAATTTTGACCCATACCCATGTGGTTGAAGGGTGTTGAAGAATCTTGTTCGACATGATCAAGTTTCTTGTGATCTGTGGAACATTTGATATGGGTTTGTCTGAAAATTTAGGGTAACATAGATTAACATAGTAACACCCCCACAATTTCCAGAGGTTATCATCATATGACCAATGAAATGGCCATTTGGAGCACGAGTTTCCAGGATTTCTGGTGCTATCAAGCTGGTCATACTGCAACAAGTCCATGATGGCAGCAATCCCGGTGCTTTGCCACAGGCATTTTTGTGAGTCTGTGCTTTTTGAATATTGAATAGTTTTGTAGATCAGATTCAAACCCATTCATATATATATATGATTATATATATATATGAATATATATATATATTAGGACATATATATGGACGTGTAATTACCCTTCAAATGAGGAAAATGGAGGATGCGACCTCAACAACCATGGTCTCAATGAAGATCTGATCGTTTGTGCGGCGCTTGTGCCGTTGCTGGGGAAACCAAGGCCTGAAGGGTTTCAATGGGTTCACGAGCCATCCAAAGCCTGCACTACTGAGATTCAGGACAGGCAGCTCTGGGGGAGCTGGGTTAAACACGGCAAGGCACCAGGGCTTTAAGCAACATAGGGAAAAACACCCCTAAGTTTGACAATGAAGCCCTAAACACTGGGTTTGGAATATTCATGAATATTCATGTGGTATGGCCAAAGAATACCATAAATGATGGCCAAAGAATACCATAAATCAATATGTATATATATATATACTCACACATATTTAAAAAATATACCTATATGTGTATATATATATATTATATATATATGGGTTCCACGTCAAGTTTGGAGGCAATGTTGGCAGTTCACCCTGCCATGGGGTGATGTTTCGGCTGATTTCGGCCCATAAGGAGTTGCCATACACCTACTTGGGCGTCTACTACCCTGGCTTCGCCCTGACCTGAGGAAATGTCAAGAAATCCAGAGAACGACAGGTCTTGACAGCGATTTGTTGACATCAAATTTCAATATAAAACTGCGATGGGGACGATGTTTTCATATGTTGTTCTATCAGACCCTATCAAGAATCCTATACTCTAGAAAACGGCTGAAAAGCTCGGGAGGAGTCATGGGGGAGTCCAAGATCAATATCTTGGCAGAAATTCCCATGTTTTAGTGGCTGATCGAGATAACTTATCGAACTCATCGGGGTGATTCAACGCACTGCAAATGGCAGCGTCATGATGTTTTCACAGCGCTTTTATCAGTGCACTGCTCGATGTTGTTTGGATCCAATGTTGCTCTTCCCAGATTTGGGAAACCAAGACGATTCCAGGATATTCCAGGTCGCCCACATGTTTTGTTTGGTTTCCTATATACATATATATATAACTATACATATATATATATATATATATATATGTATGTATCATATTATTATATGTGTAATATTATATGGACATCCTATTTCTACATCTATGCATTTGATCTCAGAGTTGATACAATCATGGAAAATATCTTATTACATCTATCATATATATATGGGATAATCCTTCCCAACTGACGAACTCCATGATTTTTCAGAGGTGTAGTTATACCACCAAACAGTGTAACTGGTGGTTTCCTCCTATGATCTGGAATAATGAGAATAATGCATTGGAAATCTTATTATATATCTAATTCTAGGCATTTGTTTTTCCATCGACCGCCCCAGCCGCGCCAAGGTGTGGCCTGAAGACGACCTGGTCTGCTTGGCCTTGACGCCTCAGTGACGGGGTGACGGTGACCATGACTGCCCCAAGAAATGTCAAGAAAATGGTGAATTCATGGTGAGTTCATGGTGAATTCATGGTGATTTAATGGTGAATTCATGGTGATTTAATGGTGAGTTAATGGTGATTTAATGGTGATTTAATGGTGAATTAATGGTGAATTAATAGTGATTTAATGGTGAATTCATGGTGATTTAATGGTGATTTAATGGTGAATTCATGGTGAGTTCATGGTGAATTCATGGTGATTTACTGGTGAATTCATGGTGATTTAATGGTGAATTCATGGTGAATTCATGGTGATTTAATGGTGAATTAATGGTGATTTAATGGTGAATTCATGGTGATTTAATGGTGAATCAATGGTGAATTCATGGTGAATTCATGTTGATTTAATGGTGAATTAATGGTGAATTCATGGTGAATTCATGGTGATTTAATGGTGAATTCATGGTGAATTCATGGTGATTTAATGGTGAATTAATGGTGATTTAATGGTGAATTCATGGTGATTTAATGGTGAATCAATGGTGATTTAATGGTGAATTCATGGTGATTTAATGGTGATTCAATGGTGATTTAATGGTGAATTAATAGCCAAAATTGTAATTTAACCAACAAAATGTGGTGAATTAATGGTGAATTCAGGGGGTTTATAACTGGTACCCTCTGGATAATTTAACTTAGCGAATATGATGATAGTTGATCTACTGTTCTTATTTTTTTGTAATTTTCCATACGTAGCTATGTCAATTTACCAGAGGGTATAATTTGATGGAGTACTAATGGAATATTAATGATAAAATACAATAGTTGTTAGCATAATTTGGGAAGATTGAGACTTTGAGAAAATTCATGAAATGTGAATGGAATACTAATGGAATATTAATGGCACTTAATTGGATGTAATCAACTTGATATATGATATAATATTATTTTGAATGAGGTACAATATATGATTGAGGTACTATCTTGAATGATGAAGATATTCTATAGGTTTGAGATGCTCTCTTTTGATTTAAGATTGTAAATATACAAGATCACAACATATCGAAATTGGTTTTGAGAAATTAAGATATGTACAGTGATGATATACATATATACCAAGTACATACATTATGATATATCAAGCAATATTAGTTACACTTTATTCGTAATTGATAAGTATTCTCGAAGGATCCAATCTAAACTATTGCATTTTGTTGTATTATACTTAAATTGTGTGTAGCTTAATCATATTGTACCTCATTGTAAATGTATATGTAATTAGTTATTGATTATGATTTCTCATACAACCTTCGGTAGTTCTGAGTGTGGACGTGCTGTTCGCCCACATTCCCAATGTGAAGAAGCTATTGATGGTTTGATGGTTGTGCAGCACTTGTTGATATGTAGGAAGCTTGATTTTGTTTTTTGGAATGCATAGTTGTTGTTTGGTGGCTTGTTTGTTGCATTTCTTGAACTGACTTATTCGACAGGAACTGGTTCTGGGTCATGGTTCACAGTCTGCGCCATGTCATGTCTTGTAATGCTGGTGTATTTGTTGGTTGTTGCCGCATGGGTGTCAACCCATTCCAACACGGGCACGGATTAAGTCACGATGCCAAGGGACACACCTTTGTTTTCCCGAAGCGGTGTGTTTCAACTGTCCAAAGTTCACTGCAAGACTCAGGAAACCAAAAATATATGTTTCATTGTTCACTTCATTTGTACTCGGTGCAAGTCCAGAGCTATTGGTAATCAATCGTTGCAATGGCAAATCCGCCATTTATGGGTGATTTGCCCAGCTATAAACCTCCATTTTGTTCGGGGATGTCCCAGCTAGCCACCTTTCATGACACCGGAGGGTAAGCAGTTTCTGTTCCAACTTTACTCAACCAGTGCATATGTTTTCTGTTGAACCTCAGATTTGCCATCCACAGCATGTTCCGACATTAATGGTGTTTCAAGGGTACCTGTGGCAGCGTCACTCATCATGAGTCATATATCATTCATCATATATGTATATATATAGTATATTAGTGCATATTATAGGAGTATCACTATTAAAATATAGTGTATAACATTGTATAACGTAACATGCAACTTATTTAATATATATATATACACATATATTATCCTATATTTTATACAGTATATATATATGTGGCTATCATGTTCACTTGTTTGCAGTGGCTCCACCCCAAGGTCGATGCGGTCGATTCGCGGAAGGCCGGTCCCTTCGACAGTCTTCGACAGCCCGTGTGTTTCAAAAAGTGCTTGGTTGGTGATTCTCCTAATTCCCTGAAAAAAGATAGAAATTGGTAAAATCCGAAGCTAAAATCGTGATAATGATTCATATAACTTGTCTACCTTTTTCGAGGATTACGTAATAATGACTAATTACTTGTATGGTGAAATGACCCCCATAACCCTGATACGGTGGGATATAACTTGATATAACCACAAAAGGCCATATACCCACCCAAATACGTGGAACTGCATAGCCAAAATATGATGGTTTGACATCTTTTGACCATTTGATCAGATTGTCAACATGGATGTGCCGATGTGCCTTGACGATTCAAGGGAAAATCATGTTTGGGTCTTCTTTTGGTGTTTGATTTTCAGCTTGAATCTACAATCAATGGAAGTTCCAACGGAATAACCATCACATGTTCCACATATTCTTACAACTTAAAATCAAAATATAGAATATCAATAAAATAAGAGATAAATTTGATATCTGTTATTCTGACAACACATTTTTGATAACAGTGTCTAAGCATCACAAAGGTTATGGACAATGCAGTTCCACTTCTACAGTGCCTCGCAGGTGACTGTGCGGTACCGCAATGCACGACCAATCAGTGCAGGTGCGTTTTCTTCAGAGGGCTGGGATCGCACAGCCACATCTGACATGATTTTGGATGGTGATGTAAAAGTGGAGGCGCTTGCATGGTGTGTTAGCCATTTTGGATGACATGTTCTTTTAGCCATCTTTTTTTTACATGTAGCTATGGAAGCAATGGCCAATTGGCCCATAAATTTATGTGTGGTGTTTTTCCCATAATGTTAGATGTTCAACACATATTTTTCCCATAATGTTTATCCCATACTTTCAAATAGATATCAGGGTTGTCACATGATGTCCTGGGTCATTGGATCTGCATTTGAAGTCGCACTTCGCCCACTTCGCCATCCGGGGGCCCTGGGAAACTGCGACAGGAAGGAGCACTTAAAATATTCGGCAAGAGACAGGATGTCGGTGTTACCGTCATCAAATCAAACATGGCTTGCAGGAAAATCCATCACTTATCTGATCATTTTTCCAGCTAGAAACCTCCATTTATAGTTGATTTCCCAGCTGGTCATGTTTGAGTAACAGAGGCTGAGTATGTAGGGCTTAGGCAAATCAGCACGCCCGCCTATCATTATTTGGTTGGTTGGTGGTTTGAGAATGTTTGAGATGGTATGATGATCCCCGTTGACGAGCATATGCAGCATACCATTTAGGGGGTGGAAAGGAAGAACACCAATACCCATCTTCACTATTCCTTGAGGTAGAAATCCATCTTGGGTAAAATGACGGCATCCATCCTGCAGAGTAAGCCCACTGCATCGTTTGAGATTCCCACATGCCAAACTGTCACTGCAGGTTTGAACTACTTGGTTGTGCTGAGTGTCTACAACCCATCAGAGATCCTGAGTTGGGGATTCCAAGATATCGCTACAGCCATGGAGGGCTGTTTGTTGGGATGGTAAAAAAAAGTGACAGCGCTGGAAAGAAGAATTTTTTCACGGGTTGTTCCATGGATGTAAAAAACATCCAGTTAAACCTCAGAGATTGTGGATACCCTCTGGTAATTTAACGTAGCTATTGAAAATGGTGATTTATAGTGGATTTTCCCATTGAAAATGGTGATTTTCCATAGCTATGTTAGTTTACCAGAGGGTATCTTGCCTTCATGATGGAAGGCTTCTTTGTTGCTTCAAGCCCTTCTTTTTTGACATCGCAGGGAATGTTTTTTTGAGCATGATGCATCAGAATGTTCGCTTCGGGCTTCTATCCCTTGGTGCTTCTCTGGTGTTTTCAAGTATATCTATGACTATGATAGTATGATCGTAGTTTTCCTATGCTTAGAAGAGGATCCCTATGATACTGAATTATACTGAATTTAGATATTGAGTTTATACCATTGATTTTCGGGGTGGGTCGAACCTACAGAAACTACTGTACCCTTCGGATCCCTATCGGGGGCCTTACTTAGGGGCATCCTTTAGGGTATCCAAGTGCAACTGCACTCACAGGAGCAGAAAGGAGTCAGCCTTGAAAAATTGGATGTATCGCTACTTGTAGACCCCAAGATTCCAAGATCCAGTGGTTCATGATCTTGCTGCCCCATGTCATCATGTAAAAAACTGTTTGCGGTGCAGTTCCAGTTAAAAAAGTAGACAGCCATAGCATGCCATAGTAAAAAAAAAAGGGTCCCATATCCCGACGTATGAGGGTAATCCCATGGTTATATCCATCAATAACCATTATTCACCATTATGAACTATATGAATCAACTATTGTCAATCATTATTAACCATCAATACTCATTATTACAGTAACCATATTATTAACCATCTTAATAATCATATTATTAACCATACTATTCACCATTATTAGCCACTATGAACCATTAATGTTGAATCAATTTCAGCCAGTATTAAACCCTAAGCTCACATTCATGCGTTTTTTCCGAGGTTTCAACCCTACCACCTGGCAGATCTCCAGCTATGCCGAGCGGGGCCGAGCTGTGCGGATGTTTCATGTCGTGGCTGAAGCGGATGTTTTTTTAGCATGTTTAATCAATGGATTGGTTTAGGGGAAAATTTACAGGAAAGCCCCATATTTAATGGTAAAAACCATGGTTTCCTGTAATTTTTCCCTTAAACCAATCCATTGATTTAAGCAACAGAAACCCATGGATGTTTCATGATTTTACTATCAATGTCGACACTTTGGTGAAGAGCAGCTCAGTCGATGACCATTTTGCAGCACATGGGAATATCAAACATATCTATATATATATATTATACAGTATACATATCTGATATCAGCCATGTATTGCGGGGAGATGCTACCCAAGTTCTTATTTAAACGGACATTGGCATCCAAACCAAGTCCTGAGGACCAGTGTCTCAATCGTTTCTAGATGATTTGTTTCAATCGTTTTTTAGCTGTTCCACATGAATCTTATTTGATTTGTATGAACATTATCAAAAGACCGCGCACAGAATTTGATTCTGGGAACAGCTTTTCCAGGTCGCACATCAAGCATGCGCTATCCCACAACCAATCCAGAACCAGACGGATCAGAGCGCAGCGTTTTTGCCTCGAGGGAGCGAGGATCACCAAGTGGATACACGAACGGCACCTGTGAACGTGGTTGAAGTCCTAGACGAAGCCAGCTGACACATTTCACCTGCCAAACGTACAAATATGTATGACACTGAACGGAGGAGATTGTTTGACAGATTCAAGTGTTCCAACGTTCCAACTCTGACACGTGTTTTTGTTCCTAAAGAGTTTTCACCAGATTTTTTAATAGATTTAAGGCTTTATAGCAATAGCCAACCAGTTGTATCATACCTAGCACTTTCCCAGTTTTATTCGCCAGCCGCTACCATTCCCGGTTGCTGAGACCACCGAGCCCGGTGTGTTCTCAGCTTTTTCGGTCACCACGGACGCCATGGATTTGGTCGTGGAGGGGGATGCCACCGTGACTTGTCCCGCGCTTCGGGGGTTGCGCAAAAATGGGGGGATAGCCCAGAACCTGGTTGGCAGTTTAGAAATGGGGAAAATGATGAGAAACAATGGTTATGGCCCACAAGCTGAGGCCCTCCAGTTATAGGTTAACTAGACTTGGTTTATAAACCCATTAAGTCTAGTTATATCATGTTATATCCCTCAAAAATCCTAGGGAACCAAGATGAACCAAGCTAGACAAGTCCTTTTTCACCATCCATGAGACCTCACCTTGCACCACAACACAGATGACTTGAGCACCAGCTGGATCATCTTTCAACATGGGGGGACATATCTCAACATCTTGGAATCTCCTCCCTTCGATATTCAAACTCTCCCGGGTTAAACCCTGGTGGTTGTTTAGTCATATTTGGTACTGGAATGTATGGATCAAACAATATCAAACATGTCCATATCTCCATCCATTTTGAGGTCCCATTATACAGGAAACCTCTTTGGAACACGTTGATTTTTTATGATTCTTTCGGGACTAGCCACAGCCTATGAATGGAAACGATAAAGATCAAATAACCCAATAGGTTTGGAGTTGAACATGGACGCAGATTGTGTTCAAAGAGTACCCTCTGGTAAACATGGCTAGCTGGAAAGTCACCTATTGCCATCTTTGATGAGGATATTCCGATGATATTCCAAGTGGATCCATGGATTTTCCCCTTAAAAAGGGCCATCCCACCATCCCACGCTTCCAGCGAAACTTCGTATGCCATCGTCCAGGTCTGTGTGGCAGTCCGCATGCGGCCCATGTCCGCCAAAGAGTTGCGGGAGGGCGGCGAGGTCTGCGTGGACGTCATCGGGCCGAAAGCCGAGGCGGAATCCGCCAGAAGCCATTGGGGACGTGATGGGAAACATGGGACCAGGATGGACCAGGGACTTTTATAATTGGCTTTAGTAGGATGAATAGGAATTTGATGCGGATCTTTAAAAATGGCTATCTAGATTTTCACTAAGAACAACAGGGTACGGAATTTGCAAAGAAGAAGGGGATATACCCCATGCACTGATATACCCAGCAAACTTGAGCACATCACCAACCAAACATCAGGCATCATGACTGCCAAATTGGAAGAGCAAACAATGTAGTATAATGATTCCAGTAGATTCATGATGATCATTTGGGGGGCCCTGTCTCTAAAAATTATTGACTGTCTATCATTTTCGGGTATCATCGGCATCGTCCGATCATGTGCTTTTCCGTTTCATGCGCCGGTGGAACCCCACAATCATAGACAAACAAGTTCTAAAACATTCTAAAACCGGTTTATACAAACTGGTTAGTACAATAGATTTTATATGGAATTTGCTGGTTTATTTCCCTCTATTTTTGAACAAACAAGTTCTGGTGACAATAAGATACAATAAGTATAAGATATCATCACCAGTTCAGCGTTGTGCGTTACTGAACACGAGTCAAAACTGAATAACGGAGATGACCTTTCGCTCAACATCTCTCAACCATGACATGCTGAAGGGATTTCACACACACAATCATAGGCTCCGTAGTACGTAGTGTTTCTGTGAACCCAACAAACGTAGCAGGACAGCTCAGAATGACATGCTGCAACTGCCACAGCACGGCCTTTCAGAGTGCACTGCTGTAGGTGGTTCTACAACGTGAAGGTTTCCAAGACAAATCCTTTACCTTTGACCATGCATTTGGTTTCTCCATTCGAGGATGGGAAGGAGGAGCCATCAAGACATGATTCCATGATATTCCGCGGAATGTTCAAATTTAGAGCGACTTCATAGCCGATCTCACCAATGACGCTTATTGTCGGGGAAAAGCATCAAGCATTGCCTTTGAATAGGCTTGGATCTTGGGTTTTGTTGTAAATTGTCACGATTTCATGTTCTTCGCCCCGTTTTTGAATTCGGGGTTTCGGGGTGACTGCAGCTTGCAGATCCAGAGGAATCTGCAAAATACATACTTATGCTGCATACGTGAGGTCTCGGAGAGATGTAGGGATGAACCTTTACTCGTACCAGACAAATCTCTATTTATATATATATATACATTAGTAGTGTATTTTAATATTATATATTAATATTGTATATTGATATTGTATTTGTATATAGCTGTGATACATAGGAGAAATAGACTTAGACAATCTATTGTGAACATGCCCTTCCCATTGGTTGAGTCGCCGCTTCTCATGCAACAAAAAACCATAGCTGCTAAGGTTCAGACTCAAGTCAAGTACAAGTCTTCAGATCTTTGGGCATCCAATTGCTGGACAAAGCCTTCTCAGGACGATTTTTTCGAGACGTCACTGTCATTGGAACTCGGTGATTTTACCATCCAACTGTTGGTATACAACCAGGGCATGAACCCGGCATAGGCATAGGGTGCTTGGTTTGCGGTGATTTGTGCATGCTTTTTGTGCAGGGCTTTGTCGATATGAGCATGTTCTGTGCCATCATGTATCATGATGGTCAGTCAGGATACAACGCCACCATCTTTGCCTATGGCCAAACCGGGTCCGGCAAGACCCACACCATGATGTCACTTGGCGATGGGCGATGTCTATGGCGTCCATCAATGTTTTATGGGTAGTTCAACTTTCTGTATTAGATACATATCCTACTAGGTAAAGGTACCAGTCACCTTGTCAACATAGAGATATTCGCTCTATAAAAACACGGCTGAGGCGACGAAAAATAGATATGAGCTTCGACTTGAGAAAGATTATATACATACATCTTGACGAGTTCCAGTGACCTCACTGCGTCACTGGAATGATGGGTACTGAGCAGGGGTAAAAAAATCCCGTTTGATTGATCAATATTGCCTTAATTCAGGTGAGTGAGCCACTATATTTCATCACATATCATCTGAAACACGTATAATGATCGCATATAATGATTACTTAATGATCTGGATCATTTTCATTGATATTAGATATATGTGGTCGTTAATTCCTTGAATCCAGATCAAAGATGTCCGCATTTTCTATGTTACTCACCGGTGATTCATCTGAATCAGCTTCTGGGCTTCAGACTGGGCAATTTCATTCCAAGATAGCTCAAACACCGCCTCCCAGCCGACGTACCGAATTTCTTTGGCTTGTCTATGCAAAATCCTAAATAAATGGCTCGGTGCGTCTTGAATCAAGCAGGATCTTTTCGACACTATGTTACAGGGCTTACAAAGATTTTCCCAATGAAATTGGCCTCGAAGTGGGCTCTGGCCCATTTTCAGACAACATTTCTTTGGTCATGTCCCCAACTACGACGGAAGCTGTGCAGTCGCCACGTTCCACTACGTTCCACTCAGGGCAGATCGCAATACCGGCGAAGATGCGGGGCTGATTCCCAGGCAGGTTGTTGCAGGATGATGCTTTTTGATTCGATGTGTTTACCTAGACATACCTAGAGCATCCAAAATGGGATGACACATCAATTTTATGTGTACCTTGAAGGGTCGAGGTAGGGTGATGTTAGACACCCCACTAGAAGTTGTCGAAGTCCGGATTTATGGTTCTTGGGGTGGCCGCTCGCGCGCGCGATTGTCTACCCAGTCCTTGGGGTATGGTCATCAATCCATTCATCAGGATTTTCTATACCCATTCCAAAGGACTCCCATGGCATGGGATGGACGAGCATATATATATTATAATCTACCATGTTTTGACCCTAGCATTAATCTGTTTTAAGCATTTTTAAGCAACATACCAAGTAATTTTGGTTGGTGTCATCCATCAACAAGGCATCATCCAGATGACAAGCTGCGTCCGCTGCAGGATTTCCGAGGGGCTCTTTGACCGTGGCGTGTCAAAAGATCTGTATGGAGTTATGGAGTATCGGGAATCCAACCTCGCAATGACCACTGAAACATCTGATGAGAACAATATATAATATTGAGATATAATCGCCATAGATCAATAGCTATTTAAGCGCATGTTTTAGGGGGATGAAATGGGATGAATATCGTTCAAAATCCCAATGATTTTGATGTTTTCACAGAAGGGGTTTTCCAGGTTTTGACCCATCTCCATATATAATGAAATATAGTACCCTCTGGTTATTTAACATAGCCATGGGAAATGGCCCATAGAAATAGATGGTTTACCTATTAATAGCATGGTGATTTTCCATGGCTATGTTAAATAACCAGAGGGTATTTTGTTTACTGCAAATACATTCATATCCCATTGTCCCATTAGTTTTTTGGGTTTTTTTTAAAAAAAACTCATGTGCGCAGTGTTCAAAACCTCGGGTGGTGGATGATTTTTATGGGATGATACTATCCACAAATCTACTGTTTCACCAATATTTCTAATGGGGAACATCACAATCCATTGGTCCGTGATTCATCCCGTTCTCAACTAAGGCTATACCAGGATATACTAGGATCAAAAGTGACAAAAAATCCAGCCAGGTTTTTTTATTGCCGGAGAGCACATGGTGTGACCACAAGCGGTTGCCAAAAATGGCACAGCAAACTGCTCATGATATCTCTTGATGACCAAACTTTGGCAGTTCGGCGGTGTTGATATATGGAGGAAGTTGTGCTTAGTGTTGACGTCCATCCATGTAGCATATCTGAAAAATGGTTGGTGGTTTCAAACATGAATTTTATGTTCCATCATATGGCTGGGATGTCATCCTTCCCATTGACGAACTTAGAATAACTTAGATTTTTCACGATGGTTATTGCACCACCAACCAGTTATATATTTGGACATCTGGGGTGCAACATGTTTGTGAAGATCTCCCAGCTTGCAGACCGGTGATGACTTGGGTTATACTGCAGGGTACCGGCGCAGATTCTGTACCCGATGGTGATCTCTTTGATTGTGGCTACCTAGTTGGTCAAGAAAAAGGGTGCTGGACATTGCCAGTGACAAGTTATTTTCTTCTTCCACATGGAACATGTCCCATGTGTATATATATATAATTATATATATACACAGTGTATGTATACATCCATTCATATAGGATGATTTTAGAATGTGTTTTGCATTGAATCATATGATACAAATAATCAAAAGCCCAACTCTCGCAGTACTTACCATAGGGAAACGATTCATTTTCCATTTTCCACGTTTCGACCAACACCGCCGAACACAGGAACCACCAAATTGGCGTCTCCCAGCCGGAAGCCCCTTGGAGATGGAAGGGTTGGAGGCAGAACAGTTGTGATTTTCATTGTTTTTATGAGTTTTTTTTTATATGGTATGTCCATTAATATCCAATATTTCATGGGGGTTAGCGAAAAAAATGTGATTTTGAGTATATGAATGGTATTCTAATGGGATTTAATAGAAAAATATAGAAAATACAAGCAACAAAAATGGCCCCCAAGATAGCTAACTTGGTCTACAACTACAATAACTGTGGGGTTAATGGGGAATGCAAAAGATATATCTATAGTTAGGTGAGATTATAAACCAACTTAGAACTAGAGGTCCCCACATCCCACTTTGTTTGATTGAAACAGGGTACCAGGGTAACTTTTACCATGGAAATTTGGGAGGGAATCTATGATCTATGCTTGTTAGATTGCTGATTGGTGGGAAAATCCATTCTGGGTGTGTTTGAACATGGGGGATAAAAACCTCCAAAAGTTGTGCGTTTGATAGGGACTTAAGTATGATTGACCAGAGGATTTTTAGAGGTTCGCTCATTCCGGGCAACCTCTAATCCGCAGTCGCAAAAAGAATGTGGCAAAACACCAGACCTAATTTTAGGATGAATTCCATAGAAAATGTCTGGCATTTTCTGGCTATCTTCAAGAGGAAACGAATCTGAAAAAACACCCCCAAAAGATTTGGGTGCAGATGCACCAGGTGAGCTTCCAGGGCCCAAAGAGTTGGATGGTTTTAGATCGGATCCCGAGGTTTCTGATCTGTTGTTCTTTCCTGGAGATCTACAACGAGCAACTGGGCGCAAACCGTTGCCTTGAGATGTGGCTGAAATGCATGGTGAAAACACCAGGGAATGGTTGATGGCTCTTTGTTTCTCCGTTGGTTTTCATGGGAGAAATACAAAAAATGTATTGAAAGATCTAAAAACAAATAAAAAACATTTATATCCCACTAGCGACTTACTTTCTTCGGGGATGATCAGATGATCATCTCCACATCGGGAAAAAAATCCACCGTTGATGGGTACAGCCAAAATTGATTTGTTTTCAGCCATTCAACTGTAGATATATCCAGGCAAAATGTGCGTCATATAATATTATGTATATATATATAACTTTCTATAGCTATCTACTAGTGTAACTATTGGGGTTTTTAAGCCAACGGATAAACACAGTATAAATCATAAACTGTTCTGCAAGGGTGCTCCAAATTGCTGATCCTTCACATTCTCTGCACAGGATCGTCTTCGATCTGTTACAACCCAAAGGCCGGCATGGCGATGGAATGGGAAATGGGCCGGAAATGGGAACGTTTTTTGGGATGGCGTACATCGTCAACCAGACGAAACATGAAAGATCTCATAAACCCTATCCTGAGCCAGGAAACCTGAAAGTTAATGTGAGAGTCAGGGCAATGTGTTGACAGTGTTGGCCCCGAATCCTGTGCAGATGTAGATTCTGTTTGCAACAAGCTTGTGGCAAGCATTACTGCGTCATTTACAGTCTCTAGATTCGGTGGATGTGAGTCAGAAACATTTACTGTATTTACCATCTGGGTATGACTAACAGTTCGCCATGGAAAGATCCACCATGCTACTAAGAACGGTAAACCGTCTATTTCGATTAGGCCCATGGCTTAACCATGGCGAACTGTAGCAAATCACCAGAGGCCCAGAGGCTACATCTTGCAGCCAGTTGAGTTCTCTGACGACTCTGACTCACCATGACTCACCGCAGTTTTCATAAGTTTTCCCAGCCACAGGTACTGCCATGCCAGCGGGTGGACTCGAGATTCGAGAAGCCAAGGGTATGGGAGTTTATGTCAAGGCCGGTTGTCCCGTCTCCTGGGGTCACTGAAAAAAATGAGGCCTTCGTGGCCCATTTTTAAATTTCCATATCTGTGGTCACTGAAATTGAAACAATAGATGTGAGTTTCTCCTTGAAATAGTAGGGGTAAATGGACAAAACATGATAAAACATGATAAAACATGATAAAACCATCTTATAATTTCTCATATTTGCCTCATGTTTCAGTCTTTTTTTTTGTCAAAGAGTTGCGACGACCTGCCCCCTTCCCGAAATCGAGGACTTGCAGGAGATCGTGGTGGACACCGCAGAGCGATTACAGCATTTGATCAACAAAGGTCCCATGGCATGAACCAATCAGAAAAACCACCTGAGAATTTGGGCGGATAGGTTGGGGAAAGATGCCTCCGTTGTTTTCTTCAAAAATATGGAGATTGCACAGTTTGCTATGGACAATGGCCCATTTAGTTCGATGATTTCCCTAAAAATGATGATTTTCCACAGCCATGTTAACCAGGGGATACCCAGCAAAGAAACACAAAAGAATGTCGTTCATCATGACCAAAGTGTTTGAGATCACTTAACCCAGGTTGTGATTGTGATGTTTGATGCTCCTAACCCTCACAGAATGGCGATTCTTGCTGCACAAGTGGCGATGATTTGCATGGCCGTGATGTATCCGGTCCAAATTGGGATTGATAAAGACACCAACTGGTTGGTGGTTTGGAACGTTTGGATTATTTTTCCATCTACTTGGGAATGTCATCATCCCAACTGACGAACTCATATTTTTCAGAGGGGTAGGTATACCACCAACCAGTTCCGATTGATTTGTTCAAAACACATCGAGACACATCGAGACAGATTGGGATGCACCATTGGTGACAGTTTCTGTTTCTACTTCACCATTCAATTTTTGTGTGCAATGTCACTTCACTATGGCCAAGTACTGGCTCTGGCTGCAGATGGTGTTAGATTTGAAGAGTCAGTGTAATCCATTCTCTAGTTGTGGTATTCATCATTGAACCTTGAGATAGGGAATTGGTAAGCGAGTGGGAAGTGTAAACATGTATATATATAATATATAAATAAGTGCCAATGGCAAGGTCAATAAAGATGCAACACATGTTCCCAGGACATGGTTTTTTTGCAGATTGAAGGATCCATTTTTCTTCTCCAATGGAAAGCTAACAAGACCTGCAAAGAAGGCAGGTTCCGGGATTCACCATGAAGCAAGCTGTAGAGAATGATACCACTGTTGAACCAACATCTATTACATGCTGTAAAAAAAAGAATAACCAATTATGCACTGTAAGTCTCTGTAAGTATCTACATTATATACAGTATATATATATAGTTTATATATATATATGATTATGTATATATATATACACATATTTATACATGCAGCATACATATGTTTTTTCTAGTTTAGATTCGTTGTGCCAGGCTTTGCTCATCGGGCCACAGCTGCGACGCAGATGAATGCCACTAGCAGCCGGTCGCACTGCATTTTCACCATCAAACTCCATCAGAAGGACTGCCTTGGTGGCCAGTAACATACTGGTCGCAATGCTATGGTTAGGTGAAGTCAGGTGCATCACTGGTGATTTTTTGTTCATGGCAAACTATTGAATCGCCTTTTTGGGAATGCACTGGGGGACAAGGAAAAACAATTTTCATTGAAGAATGAAGTCGCTTACGCAATGCAAGTTAGAATATGTTAAGCCAATTACGGAATATCTCACCGGTTTCAAGTTGGTGCATCCAGTGCATCCCATTTGGGCCGGAGGGGAAGTAGTTTTCAGTGATGTTAAGTGGTTAGCAGCGGGGTTATAATCAACTATATTCTGATGTGGCTGTGTCTGAAACTGGTGTATACTGAAATATATGGAATTTTAGTGGGGAAATGAACATATGCCATCAAAATTGGTGATACCCTGTTTTCAGACAAACTCATATGTACCCAAGTATAAGGGGATATAAGATAAGCAAGTTACTAATCAGTGAGCTAATTCCATGGCCCACCTAAGGAGGCATTTCAATGTGTCAGCATATAACAAAAAAACTGTTGGATTGATGGAATATCCCATTCACTTGGTGGTGCAGTACTTGGCAAAGTTGGTTAATATCAAGGTCTGTTCAAGAAGGATATGTCATGATATATCTATATTATCTAAATTGTTTTCTTAAAACCAGCTGACAATTAGGAGCATCAGGAAGGTGGGCAGAGATTGGGGATCCTTGGGGTTTGTTGGAGATGGGATGGGATGCTAGATGAGTGTATATGCTCAAGCGACCTATAGCGACCTTGGGGAACTAAAAGTTATGGCATTTGCGGTACATACCACTTAATACTACCCAGGTCAGAAGTTTGGAAATGTATCTCTGTAACAAGATTGATGGGGTTACAAGCAACACCATCATGCCATCATGGGTGCTTTTCTGGAAATGTTGGGAGCTCAATCACAATGAGATGCAAGATCAGATAACAATAAAATGCAGGCTGACCGAAGTCGTATAAGCGTATACGTAAACCATGTAATTCAATAGAGAAACCCTGGCTGGTGGGTTTTCCCGAACTTAACACCATCCACATGATGCTTGCCTCAATCTGCCGCTGAGGGAACGCGCTCTGGGGTTGAAGAAATCTTCTAGGTTGCTAGCAAGGCCACTCACTATTTGCTAAATAGATGCACTTTGTGCTTTATTTTGGGTAGTCTAACTTTTGGCACTGAAGAGTTCATAGCAAGATGGAAATTTTTCGCTGGTGGGACGCCTTCAGCGTTCCATTTTCGCTGAGGTTTGAGAGATTTTTTCTGGCAAATCGCAGGGATCTGAAACAGAGGTAGCTGCGTAGCTCACAGATGACATGGTCAATTGCCTTGTTTTACCATGTATTTTGACCATGTCAATGGTAATTTACCATGGTAAAACTAGGAATTTATCAACATTGTTTTACCATTTTTTGGTCAATTTGATAGAGAAGGACTCCAAAAAAATTGTAAAATAATGTGAATGACAGTTCCCTCTGCAAAGAGTTTTGCCTCTGGTACCATAATCTATGCAGATGTTGACGTGACCGCTGCATCATGTTGGGTTGTTTTGTTTGCAGTGGTCTAGAACAGTCTCGACTTGTGGAAGGTTGGACTCGTGTTGAGCGATGGAATCCGCGATAAAGGATTTGGCGCAAGTTCAGCACGGGTTTCAATACGGTGTCAAGAATGCTCCCCTTTGGTATCCAATCCAGCAATGGAAAACAAACATATTGATACTGTACCCAGTCATCTTGATATTCAGTAGATTGTTTGGTTTAAACATTTCAGGATGTTTCCTGAAATGGGGGTACCCCCAAATCATCTATTTAATGGAATTGTCCAGTATAAACCATCCATCTTTTGATATCCGCATTTATGGAAAGCCCCATATAGGATATCCCCGCCATCATTGGTGCAGGACGATCATGTGAGCTCCTTGGCGCATCTGAGATACGGAGAGCTCTTTTGTTTCAAGTGTTGGTGGGTTGGTGAAGTTCTACGTAAGGGTAACCCAATGGTAAACTAACAAAAAGCTATGGAAAATCAGCACTTATAATAGGTCAATCCCCTATTTCGATGGGCCATTTTCACTAGCAAACTGTTAAATGACCAGAGGATAACCCAATGGTAACGCCACGTATACAGATTGGTCAAATGGGTCAATAGTTCCTTCGGAGACTTAGCATCACCGGGGATGGACCATCCGTTTAGCAACAAAAAATGATGTTCACCAGGGCGCCAGCATGATCCGAAGCTGGTTGGTGGTTTGGAACATATTTGTTTCCATATATTGGGAATAATCATCATCCCAACTGACGAACTCATATTTTTCAGAGGGGTTGAAACCACCAACCAGGAAGTTCTTTTTCCAAATCTCATGAATTTGGAGACCGACCTAGAGGATTTTACTGCCTTTATGGGCAGATCCAGACTGAAACTTAGATGCTTCAGGCGCCAACAACAACTTCTCGAAGATGAATTTGGTGTCTCGGCACCGGTGTGGTGAATCTCTGACTCAGGAGGAATCTGAATTGGGACCACATGGAACAAAGAACCAATCCTAACTGACCTATGCGGACCTAATCATAGGGCTTTTATAAATCGGCTGGTCACAATGTTGGTCTGGTGTCCCCCATTTTCAGACACAGAAAACATATTGTTCAAGTTTGCCCTATTTTTGGTTTCAATATGTTTTTCCAGTTGAAAATGGTCAGTTTCCATATTTGGAAAAATGTGTCTCATACCTGTCTCTTTTTGCAGGTTTTATGTTTCATATTTCCAGGTTCAAAGCACTATTTTTTGGTGAACCCACTTCCCCAACTAGCGTATATGAATCAGGCACTTTCAACCAACTATATGGGGCACCATTGTACAATAGGGTAAACTAACATAGACGTGAAAAAACGATGGTTGCATTAGGGGTTGTCCACATCGATGTCGGTTTGCAGGAGGGTAATCCCATCGTCCCATTTAGATTCACATTATAATCCCCTGATATTCCCATCAATGGTGTAAGAATGACACTCAATTAGTGCCCTCTGGTAAACTATCATAGCTATGGACAATCACCATGTCTAATAAGTAAATCAACTAGAAATGGTCATGTTCAATATCAAACTGTTAAATGACCAGAGGGTACTATTTATTATTTTCAATAGTAAATTTTCGAAAAACCACAATCCCATACCAATCTCCTATATAACAATCCCATAAAAACCCATAAGTGGTATCCCAAACCACCTTCCAGAAACCATCTAAGCCCATCAAATATCAATCATCATTAAATCACCATTTTTCTTAGTTTACCAGAGGGTATCAATCCTATCGTTCACCAGGTGGACTTGGCAGGCTCCGAGCGCGCCTCGCGCACCGGCGCGGAGGGCTCCACCCTGAAGCTGGTCGATGTTGGGTTAACAAGGAGGAACGAGGCTGGTGAGTTGATAGATAGTAATATATATATATATATTATATAATATCATATGGGATAGAAAAAAACCATCATTTCTATGAAATATCTATGGAATTGCTCATAGTTTGTATAGATATCAATGGGATTCTTGAATGAGATTTCTTGTAGAATCTTGTAGATATCGTTGGGATATTGATGGAGATGTTAATGGGATTTAGCCAACAAAGGTTTTAAAAAAACGGAAATCGGTTCAGGCGATCTGCATACGAAAATGGAATGAATGTGTTTTTGTTGTAATTGTAGTGGTATTTCATTGTTTTGGAATCTGTTTGAAGCCACCAAAAAGTTGCGTTTTTATTGGTTCGTAATATGGGTTTGTTTGAAAATCAGGTACACGTTTTTTTTGGGGGGCACCCATGAGTTCACATCCCGAATCAGGATTGAAGGCCACCAGAAATGGCCTGGGAAACCACAGGAGATCAGGGGATGATTTTTAGGGCTTTGGACATTGTAAAGGTAGGAATTTGACCATGAAAAAAAGATCGGATTTGACATACCAAAAGCAGATTACTGTGACATAATATAGAGGGATTGTAGCCAGAAGATGGAAATGTATGGAAAATGGTGAAGTGTATGAAGCAGGGGATTTTTTTTGGCACAACCACTGACGATATCCCCAAGATTTCGGAGGTTGATCATCCCGTTGGCTGTTTGCCGAGAAAATTCCAAGGAAGGAGGGTGCGAACATCAACAAGAGCCTGTCTGCTTTGGGGAACGTCTGGGCGCCAAGGGATGCAGATCGGGCAGATCGGGCAGACGCTCGAAGATGGTGATGATTCACCAGTCGATGGAATGGGTGTGGTACCGTAGTTTGACTTCAATCCTGAAACGAACATGAGTCAAGTCAATATTGGGTTCGAAAAAACGGAATTATTTCAGAGAAATATGCAAAATCTCCAGTTCAAAAGATGTAAGTCCAGGCAAATTGTAGTTATTTGGTAGAGAATCTACTCCAAAATGACTGTGCCTATTGTTGTTCTTGTTTTCCCAGATTTTGTCAATGCCGTATATCTATATCTATGTTTATCTGAATCATTGTGAATCTATAATTCTATAGAGTTTTTTCGTGGAATTGTTTATCTATGGTTTAATTATCTATATATATATATATTATCTATATATTTTTTCGTCGATCTGTTTTTGTTTATCTATATATATACATATGTATTAATACGTATATCATCCGATCAACAAAAACAGATTCTGCGATATCTCCCTGGTTGGAGCACCGGCCTGAGGTGATCAATTCCTTGAGCAAATTGGCGGCTGGAAATAAGAAGGTCTTCATCCCCTATCGTTCCTTGGTCAACGGGGCTTGTTTTAAACAGAAATCTGCTTGAAATCCATTGAAATTCCGGGTTTTAGGCTATGTTAGTCTCATTGAAATTGGGGGAAGTAGAAGAAATGTTGGCAATATAAGGGATATTTTGGCTTTTTTAATCATGACAACAAGACCACTTTTCAATGAAATGTGTTCGCAGAGGCCGCGCAGCCCGTTTCAAAAACTCTGCAAGTCCGAGTCCTTCACCCACAATTTTTCGACCTTTTTGCAGGTTGTGGCATGGTATCCACCCACAGCCCATCTGGAATCTGGAATCGTCCATTAAAAAGTGATGGTTCATAGTGGTTAATGTATGTTAATGTGGTATAACCCAACAACAATGGGAATCTAGAATTCAAGCTGTAACATGGAATCCAGGCCAAAAAACAGCCAGGCAAATCGGGCTGTTGGCAACTTGGTTTTTTCCCATTTGATTGGTCCAATTTTGTCACCAAGGAAACTCCAAACTGACACGAGTGCTTCAGGAGTCCGGGTGGCATGATTCTCCCTGCATAAAATGGGTGGTTTAATGGCATTTTTTACCGGAACATGACCGGGATGATCATCCCAAAAAATGGATAGGATATTCATCATGAGATATGAATGGGATACGAATCATGTCTATGGAGGACATGATTCCATATAATTCAAAATAATTCCAGATAATTCCATGGAATTATATGTCTTTATTTTCTAAATTCTAAAGAGTCTAGTTCCAAATAAGTCCAAATAATCCATGAATCTAATTCCATCTCATTATTCCATCCAATCAGGAGTGAACGTGGGATTGATATTCTAATGTGTCTGAACATGGGGTACATATCCCCACATGGAAACTATAATAGGGACAATGATGATTAAACAGTGGATGGAACGGGGCACTTTATTTTCAGACAAGTTGAAGATGATTGTGTTGTTTTCTCTTGATAGTGGTTTAGTCCCTTAAGTGATGTTTAAAGCGAATAATCACATCTGAACATTATCTGCTCTCTGTGTTCTGGTTGAAGCATCCTGAAGTTGATGAAGTGGAAGTGGCAAACTGACAGTAAACTCACTAGAACATCAACCACATCTATTGCCGGCCAGAAACCACTATGTTGGTTCCAGGCCTCTCTATCCATTGAGTCACACAAGCCAGTTGTGAAGCCGCCAACGTAGCATTTTTGTTTGAATTGGTCTAGTTTCACCCAATTCCATTTCTAGATTTTGCCACCATAAACCCATTCCTTATTGTTATTTGTAGGCATACCAGCAGAAACCTATTTGTTGGGGGCCCACAAATGATTGTCATTAATATTGACCAATATATATATACATATATATATATGCAAATTGACCATGATGTTGGATATATAGTATTCCTCTTATTCCATGTTTGTACCATGTGATTCTAATGTTTACCAGTGTATTCCACTTTTACCAGTATATACCGAATATATACGCAATATGTACCCACTATATGCCCACATTGTATATACCTATTCTACTTTCTGGTTGTCAATCCATTGATACTTGTAGGGATTACATTGTGAGGAATCCCATTGTGGGATGGATTGCCATACCACATATTTATGTTGGTGTCCAAGACCATCTAACTTTTGGATCTTATAGTCAAATCACCATAGATCCTCTTATTATATTAGTGAGGTAAACCAACTAAGCCAAGTTGGCTACAACCCACTATAATCCAAGATATAATGCTAGGTGATTGTTAAATTCAGGTGATTATAGCTATTAGTTAGCTACAACATCCAGCTATAATCCAAGTATTATCCAAATACCAATAAACACCATTTAGCTATAATCCAATAATTATAAGGGTGTTTGCAAACTCACTGATTCACCAGCTATAAAGCCTTAATATTTATCAATTCCGAGGGTCGCACCAGCTTGGTTAATACTTATAGCAACTATATATTGTACTAATATTTAGACCAAGCGGGTTATACCAAGTAGCCAATTATTCGGCAATCACCCAGGTGATTATAAGGGCTACTATAAGGGTATAGTAACCATATATAGTAACCATAAATAACCTAGTGATTAACCAGCTATAAGCCTATAATATATAATGCTAGTAAAGCAATGTCGTAAACCAGCCCTAAATGGATGGTTTATACCCTCATTTATGGTATATGTATGTATATATGTATGGTATAGAATTCAATTTGGGCATGATGTTTACATTGGTAAAAACTCAGCACGAAGCAACGACCGTAGCAGCTGCCATTTTACTTACTTTAGGAGTCGCTGGGTGGCAATGCGCTCACCACCATGATGGCGGCCATCTCCCCAGCAAAGACCAACTGTGCCTTCGCGGTTTTTTTCAGACCTGGGATAGGGATGAGCTTCGTGGGACATGGGAAATAGTTGAATGGGGATTTCCAAAGTCATGGGGGGATCCCCAGGCTCGCTGGTGAATATTTCGTGGAACATCCTTTTTACAAAAATGAATGATTTCTAGGGGTACCCCCATTTCAGGAAACCTCCATATGGATGATATAGACATATAATGACATATATAGACATATACTTAGTGGCTATTTGTAGATGTGTCATTCAACCTTTGATCCCAAAGATATTGGGAAATGTTGCTGGCATTTAGAATCATCTAGCACTTGAACATATCGCGATGGCGACAGCGAAATGGAGTAGCAATGCACCCACCAATAGATGGTCGTTTGCAGGACGTTCCTAGGGATCGGCCACAGCCAAAGGCTTTTTTGAACATGGTTAAACAGGCAAGGACAGTCGTGCAATGAAGAATCAAGAACACTTCCAAAGATGGGATCATAGTTCTACGATTCATATGATCCATATGAATCCATATGATAAGATATCCGGATTCAAGATACATTTTTTTAAATGAGATCTCTGGATTATTTGGGTTATGTTGGGTTATGTTCCCTGAAGTTTGAGCATTTTCGCCCACCACATGCGGCCGATTTGCTACCTCCATCTTCAGTGCTTCGGTTCGTGATCAGGTCACTATAGTCACTACCCTCTGGTAAATTAACATAGACCCTGGCAGATAGGGGTTGGAAGACTAGTGTCCATTAAAAAATATCAACCGTTTGTGATTTTCAGGGTCTATGTTAATTTACCAGGGGGTAGTTGAGATCTCATACAACCAGAAGACAGAAGACATGTTGTGTTAGTGGTTTCGAGATGGGAGATGGTCCAGCTACATTGGACCTGGAGTTTTGAAGCTTCCAACAATTCTGCTAGTTGTGCCACAAGAAGCAAGATCAAGAAGGGCGAGAATCCCATGTTTGGTTATCTCTCAATATTTCCAACGGGCTATTAACCAACAAGAATCCCCAATGTCAAGCCCATTTAGTACACCTGTAGGCTGTTTCAGTGGGGGTGAAAACTTGTTTTTGTTGAGCCCATGGCCAGCTACACATGTTTTTGGCAGGTGAGGAAACGCTTTCCACCTTGAACTATGCGGCTCGGGCAAAGACCATCAAGCTCAATGCGCAGCCGGGCTGAACAAGAAGACGGACCCTGATCCCGGGTCTGCAACCAACATGAAGATTAAGTCCAAACGGACGTACCAGATATCTGGCTAAACCAACTGGATGGGTAGTTTGATTTAAGAGTTTGTGTTTTTGCCATGAATGGTATAATACGCATATAGTAACCAGTTTGATGTGTTTTTCATCGTTTTTCCAATTGGTTAAAAAACCGCTTGGCTGCTGGCACAACTGGAAGTAAGCTCCCTCCATGTCGGGATGAAGAAAAAAACGACATTGGCATGGACTGTTTACTTCCAAACGCTTGACATCGCTCGACCGGCTGTAAGAGTTGTCGAATCCATCTACATCTGAAGATATGTTTTTGCCAAAAGTTATTATTATGCTAAAAAATTCACCTCCAGACCTCCTAAGGCCGAAACTGGCGACGTTTGCTTCACTTTTTCACAGAAACCATAAAGGATACGAGGGAAACCATTAACCATCAATGTAACCATACGATTCTTGAATTTTGATTCCAGTTATTGGGGCATGATAGAGAGTTGCCCAATTGGATGCGGATCAATAGCCTTTTTTAATACCCCTTATCTACCCCACTTAGGGACATGAATCAACATGAAGATTCATAAACCCCAGCTACTACAGTAGTATTTCATGATGAGCCCAGGTGTAAGAACGAGGAGGCCGAGCATTTGTCCAAGTTGGAGGAGGAGGCGCCATGGACACGCCTCAGGGTGGACTTAGGTGTGGGATGAGATTCATAGATAGTGTTACCCTCTGGTATTGAAAATGGCCATTTATAGTTGATTTTATATTTTTTCCCTATTAAAAATGGTGGATCTTTCCATAGTTATGTAAACGTTTACCAGGCCGGGTAATAATGATTGAACATGAGCTCTTCGGAATCGATGGACTGTTGTGTTTTCGTAGAATTTTCTCCGCAAAAGTCATCACATGGAGCTGGGCAAAGTATGGTTACCCTCTGGTTATGTCAAAATAGCTATGGAAAATGGTCCATTTATAGAGGGTTTATGATGATAAAAACCTATCCAAAATGGTGATTTTCCCAGTTCGCTACGTTAAATAACCAGATAGTAATAAGAGGAATCATCTCAAAATGGCCTCATTGTTCTTTTCAGGATTTGTGATTTTTTGGTAATTTGCCCAGATTGATTGAGCTATTTTTCCTGAAAGCCACCAAAATTGTGGATTACTCAACCATTCACAGCCAAACTGAATCGTGATTGCTGACAACCCACCTTTTAAATATGCTGGCAACATATTTGTGCAGCTGACACCTGTTCCTTTTTCCTATTATTGTTGTTTCTGTTGGCCAAGTCCATGTCTTTATTGTTGTTACCTGCCAGTTTCTGTTTGTCATATCCAACTCTTTTGTTGGGTAATTCATTGAATCAATATTTTGTTGATGATTAAATTCTAAATTCCAGCTTCTTTGTTGGTTGATGTTAATCCCCATGTTGTTTTTTGGTCGAATCCTGTGACATCATCGAGTGCACTCCACTGCCACCTGTCCAGGTAGAAATGCTTCGAGCGAAGTTAGCAGAGGCTGAAGGGGCGAAGATCGAAATCGACACCAGTCGTCTCTTGGATTTGGTATTCAGAACCTTGACAATTACCCTCTGGTTATTTAACATAGCCATGGAAAATGGATGAAAATGGCCCATTTATAGATGATTTTCCCAGCTAGAAACCTCCATTTATAAGGGATTGTCCATGGCTATGTTAAATAACCAGATGGTATAAAGCGAATATGGTTTGGTGAGGTTTGTTGTTTCAACCAGGCACATATGCTGAAATATGTGATGTTGTAGTTTATGTAGAACAAAGTTTTTGCATACCTGATGGGATTGGATTAGTGAGGTGGAATGTTCTGACAACACCTACCAAACCCTTAGAAACTCTATGGTCTTGGAAGCAATCCAGTTCGTTTCTTTGGCAAAAAGTAAAGCATGTGATGTTTTCCGCTGGTATGTTGCGGTTGCATGTTGTACCGAAATTGCCGGATAGTTGTTGATGATAATGGACAACTATCAAGTTAGTCAATAGCTCCCAGCGGCCTTTGTTTTTGGAGGTGTCCAAAAATCTGGTATACTGCTGAATCCAGGGCTATTCCAAGGGTTAGGTGTGTGTCTGTGTGTTTTTACTTGCAAAACCCAGCACTTTCAGCTGTTTTTTTTCAGTTTGCTCACCCTGTGGATCCTGGTTTGACTCAACCCCAATGGACCCATGATGACCCCGCAACAGGTTTTCTCCTCATATCTTTGGAGACCTGTTGGGAGATGCTCCATGTAAGATTGTACTGTTCATTACTGTTCGTTTTTTTCTCGGGGGATGCTATATTGATTTGAACATCCCATACATCCAATATAGTTCATCCAAGTAGTGATATAATGATCAAATAATAATAGTAATTTCTCATTTCATCCAACGTCATCCAATTTATTGATATTTAATAATCGCAATGCTAGATTACATTTGACGAAATGATAGACATTTAAAGATTTAAGTGACATTTAGAATATGATTCCCATTAAATGCTATGGATTATCAAATTTATCCCATCTCTGGTTGTCTACAAAGCATGCGCTGAGGCTATCAGGAGCAGATCGCTGAGATGGAACGTTTCATGAAGCAAACGTGGGAAGACAAGGAACGTGACACGCAGAAGCACGAGGAGACCGCTGGAGATCGAAGCACGTGGAAGAAAATGCTGACTTCCGTAGCAAACTGGGGCCCCCCAGTTATAAGTTGGTTTATAAACCATGATAATCCCCATTAACTATAGCTATATCTACCATAAACCATAGTTAAACCACTTATAAACCAACTTAGCTATCTTGGGGGCCCCATC
>Ga0126342_10001459_pt1 | contig 33339 bp, 33 predicted proteins | sample Cyp1metagenome_FD_92528 | JGI IMG/M metagenome (GOLD analysis project Ga0126342, IMG submission 92528) | Coral microbial communities from Lord Howe Island, Old Settlement Bay, Australia - Cyphastrea 1 metagenome | ecosystem: Host-associated > Invertebrates > Cnidaria > Coral ...
AAACTGTATGAAATACAAATTTCACCTGAAAGGGGTCTTCGCAATTCCCTGAAATTTCCCAGCTATTTTGGCATGGAATATGTTCGGCCCTGGAATATGGGCAAGAAATTGCTAGAATCATGAGTACAAGCTGCTGCTTGTCTAAGCTGACAAAATCTGCGAGAATGTCGGGAATCGTTGCTCATCTGGTAGCAGCGGCTTCGTTTTACCCTCCGGTACTCAAACATGGCAATGGAAAGTCCTCCATTCCTCTGAGATTCATAAGGGGTGTCCCAGCTCTCCATGAAGGATTGCCAGACTGTGATGGGAAAACCAACGTTGTATTTTGTTTTGTGGGTCCCACATTAACTCCAAATGGAAGATCTCAGACTCAGTCAGCTGGCAGAACAATCCGACAATCCGTATGTGCCATCGCAGCAGTTAATAGTATTGTGTTGCCAATTATAATGTACCCTCTGGTAAACTAACATAGCTATGGAAAATCACCATTTACAACAGGTAGATCAACCATAAATGGGCCAATTTCCATAGTTATGTTAGTTTACCAGAGGGTAGAATGTTCCAACGTTAGTTCTTCAACGTCCTTCGAAGTCGTGTAGCCAAGCCCTCCACGGCGTTCTCAACTGGACTTTGGATCAGGGGAATCGAAGCTCTTCAAACGACCTCGGCGACGGAAGGTTTAAGGACCCCCGCAAATGGCCCATTGGAAATTCTTGGGGAAATATGATGAAAACATGATCGAAACTAGATTTTCCGGGGAAATATGATGAACATATGGGAAAATATGATCAAAAATGATCAAAACTATGATCAAGCACTTTGTTTGAATCTGATTTTGTGGATTCCTGACTTTAGACTCTTTAGACAAAGCCAAATTGCTCAAAAAACGGTTTTCAAATGTGAGAATACACTAAGGGTTATAACCGATGGGGCTAAAAAAGTCACTTTGGGACGCGGGTTGGTATTCAGACCAATACGAACCAAAGACTGAACATCTTATCTGAATTTATGTAGATATATAGTTTGGAACATTTAAACAAAAAATAGCAGTTTTCAGCTATTTACATATACCACATTGAACATCTTTGAATCACTTTGAGTGTCTTTGAGTGGTATCAATTGTCAAGTGGTATCCCCACCACCTTTTGTGAGACGAACAGCCACATTTCAGCCGATTTCTGAAGCAATCCCCACTGCTCCCCAACCTGAAGACAGGAGATCGAAGTAGGACTGAACATCCTCAGACAATTCCGGCAGAATCTCACATCATTTACCTCAAAAGTTGGGCCTATTTGGGGTGATTCCCCCTACTAAAGCCTTACAAACCATCATGTATATAGTAATTGAACCATGTTTGTTTGGTCCTATGGGGCCGAACAAACACTTTTAACAATCTTTTAACAATGCTGCGAAAAATTGGGGATGATTCCCTTATCCTCGTCAGCAAATATAGTCGCGTGGTGCGGTCGCCATCATAGAGATCTTTTGGATCCAGCCTTACCAAAGCACTGTGGTTTCAGATCGTTTCAGGTTCTAGGCTGAACAGTAAATCAAACGTTGCGATAAATTGGACTCACGGGCTGGGGAAATCTCTGGGTAAAAGATCTCCATCCCAGATGCTCCATGGTGCTGGAATATTTACCTACATTTACCCCAAAAATAGCCCAGTTTTGTAGGTAAATATTCCATACATGGAGCATCTGGGGCATGTCTTTTTCATTGCCATCTCAGACAACCATGGGCTGCAGAGGGTGGTGTCACAATCAATAGAGTCAAAAGTTACAACTATTCCAGTGGATCCAATTTGAACAGCTCCGAGTGTCAGGAGGAAAAGTGAACGTCTGCGGCTCCAAAAAATTGACTGCTTGAGAATCAATTCCTCTGACTTCAATGAGTCGATAGTATACAACGGTGTGAATTCACTGTATAGTCACACCAAAAAAGATAGAAACGTAAGCTAGTGCTAAGTCATATTTATTTCATGTTTCCATTTTTTCTTGGCTATTTCATCAACCCTTCAACACTCAGCCGAGCGACGCTTCGCTTGTGGATGAACTCCCAATAGTCCAAGACATGGTGCAGCCTCCATGGGGATGTGTTGGGACGGTGTCAAGGTAGTACCACTGCACTTGTCCCATGGGAATCGGTTCATAGGAACAACAGCTACGGGAACAGTCCCTTCCCAAATAGGTCACTCTTCAGGCCGAGGAAACATAATCAACGACAAAGTGGCCCCCCCAATTGATCAATTGTGAGTTGGTTTATGTCCACCAACTGTAGATTTATCCACCAAAAAATTGAGTATTTATAAGCAACTTACCTGTACATCTCGGGGATTCCACACTGTACAACCTAGAGTTTGCTTTCCATCTCATCTCTTCGCATGTGGCAACTGATCTCTGGGTTTCTGGCCACTGCTTCTCTGTGAGTGGCAACCTGGACAGTCTGTTACTGTTGATTCCTTGGGTGAATAATCGGTGAACAGTTTTAGTTTCCCAGTTCCCCAATCATAAATCCACAGTGCCCCACAATGGACTTATCCTTTAACTAAACCAAAGTTTCTGGACGGGCCTTTCTTACATTTTATTACTAGGTGGAAGGACTTACTTACTTGAAGTTAAATGTCCCAAATGCGCCCCACTTGAAATTTGACATACACCTCATTGTTTCTTGTTCCAGAGGACCATCAATCATCGGCTCAAACACATGTTCCAGTAAGATGCGGTAAGATTCTCCAGCCACGAACCCATGGCATATCACCAAAACATGGGATGTGGTTCCCTTCTTTGCCATCAGCCCCTGTTTTTCTAGGAACACTCATATTTTGCAGACCTAAAAGGTCGGCCCGCCCAAAGGGTCAGTCTCAATGAGGTCATCCATCCCGTTGAGCTTCCCAGCCCACCAAAGCCACCAGGCACTCCTTCGTCTTGGGGGATGGGGTGGCCGTAAGTGAACCCAGATGGAAACACCTAGCCTTACAAAGACCTCGCAAGGTGTTGGGAAGTCTAGGCCTAGAGTATTTATCTATATATATATATATACATATTATGAAGGTGTAATACATATAAATGCTATATGAATGCCATATATTATAATACAACTCAATTTTCAGCGATGCTCAACTGGCAGTCCTTCAGCCAGCTGTTGCCTTAGGCCTCGGAATCCACACGGCGTTTACGGGCTGGGGGAGGGGCACATCATGGGATAAACCGACACAACACTAAAGGGGAAACCTAGAAGATTTTAATATATATATCCCTTAGGATCTAAAGTGTGCAGTATACAATGACATTCGAGAATGTTTGGTTAGGAAGCTACATTGCAACCTTAGAGGCCTACGTAGGCAAAATTCAGCTACATTCAACATGACCCTCCGAGAGCCACCCCCGAAAGCCTTCCGAGACCCCTCCAGGACCCCTCTTCTTTTCTCACCATCGCTACATAGCTTCAGGTTTTCTTGTGTGAGTTTGAAGTCTCAACATCCACCTCAATAGAACCCGCAATTCTAACATGCGTCGGTGGACTCGGCGACATAGACCTTTGAGAGTGCCTATAGCGTCTTCGTCGATATATGTATGTGTGCAGCGCATATTGTATAGTTCAAAGGTCTGAAGGAAGCAAAGCTCTTGAAACATCTTGGTTGGCCAGTAAGACAGGTTCAAAACAACTCATACCCAAGGTTCATATTGAACAAAAACAGCTGTTTTCTCCCCAAGTGTAACCAACATGAAAAAACAAAATTAAAACAATAATAAGTTAGCTAATCAACTAACAAGCGACATGCAATTTCGGTTTAACCGGGTATCGCATAATACCAGCTTGCGCAGTTGTCTTTGCCAACACGCGGTATACTTTCAGAAACCTTGTTGGCTTCAAATCATGCACTGCACACAGCAGGAAAAACTGATTGTTCATCCAAGTTCTTCAAAAAAAATAATCGCCAAACAAGGTTTAGTCACTCAAAACACAGGCTGTAAATGTCATCAGCCTCCTTTTGTGTCATGTAGCGCTGCGTCATCTCTATCCGGAGCAGCCATTCATTCAACTTCTGCATAGACGCACATGCCAGCACAAGCCGGGGTGGTCTCTCTGACTCCTCAAACTTGTTGCACGCCTCTTGGAGGCATACAGCCAGGAAAGATGTCATCACACGATTGGTGTATGCTTTTAGTTTCAGCTCTGGATAATCTCTCGAACTGATGCCCAGTAAGGACACAGGAAAGCTATGCTGGTAGTGCCTTGTTTGACTCAAATCATTGCATTCCTTCCCCTCCCATCCACCCAAAAAATCGATTATCCCAATTAACACGAGGAAATGACATCTAATATAATATATAGTGAAGGCAATACAAGTGGCTCAATCGAGTTGACTTTGCACCACCTGTTGAAGGCATGCGTCAGCGAAACCAGTTGCTCAGCCAACGTCTTTCCCTTAAAAAAAACAATGTCACACAAATCCAGGATCGCTGAAGCGTTCAGCCACTGGCAAATGCCAAGGTGAACCGTGTGCATGGAGCACATGCGTATAAGACCCGAAGAAAACCCAATGATGAATGTCAATGGCGATACCCATGCGTGAATGCATTTCGTGTAAAATTGTGGTTCTGTCATTCTCCGGAATGGAAACGCTGCAAAATTTGTATACCTGAATTGCGCGAGATCTCGATCCTATCACAGCCAACAAAAATGAACAAAAAGCCACTTTTGCGATGATGAAAAATCAAAATAATCAAAGACAAATTCTATTCTCAACAAATACTCTGATATTTTTTGACCGGGTATTTCGAGGGATACAACAAATTGAATGCTTCAGCCAAATATCTGTGAACCACTCGTTCTCTTTGTCGAAGCATCGCACAAGTGACAAATTGCAATTGAGTTGTAACCTCTCGATAATCCAAATGCCTCTTTGTGCCATTTCCAGTCACCACGATATTCAACAGTGGCAAATTTGTTTGCCATGGGTTTGTTGGACTTGGCCCTACGGTTTGCATCCAAGAGCTCACCATCAGGGCCGGTGCCAGGCCAAATCCCAATGTAGGCCACCTCGCAAGCAGGAAGGATCAGGAAGATAAATGAAAAGATGTTGCGATGTCGATTATACTATAATATTAAAAAAATGCAGTAAATCAAATAATCAAACAATCGAATGTCAGTGTATGCTGCACACGGTGTAAAATCAGTTCCCAAAATGTGTTTTTGTTGTGGAACCAAGAGTCGTTCATGGACCAGGCAATGACCCTGAAAAGAGGGTCCAATGTTTTGCACCCCAAAGACAGCTCATGCCGTAGGATGAATAAGGGAAACCGTGACAAATCCAAGCCTCAGCTACAAGTATTTTACCAGGTAAAAGAAAGCCCAAACATTAATTAGAGTGTTCCAAATTAAAAACAAGTGGAAATCCTTTTTTGAACACGAAAAAAACATATATACAAATGTTCAGCTGAATCTCTTTGTACCTTGTACAGGATTGATGATACCATCACCACAATGAATTTCGATCCACTCAATGTGTACTTCGCATCGTCCCCTGCTAGACCTACCGGTATCCTCATGACACCATCATCAACTTTGTTAGCATCATCTGCAGCAGGGTGCTTGGGCATGTGATTGGCCCAATGATGCCAGAACTCTGCAACATCTTGGTTGTTTACGGTGACCTTGCCCGCCACCTGCCGGTTTGATGATACGTGTATATAGCGTAAAGAAGGTAAGATCACAACAAGAAAACATAAATAATCAAAACAACAAACAAAAGTATGGTCCAGATAGGCCATGGCTCATGTAGGTAGTTCAGAAGCTCATGTGGTAAAAGCATTGGAACACGCAAAGTCGATTTCCGTTTCCGCTCTGGGTCTGACATGTCTTTCACAGGAACTGTCACAAAGTAGAGATCCTTGATCGGGATGGTGATGGTTTTGGTCAAAACGAAAAACTTGTGGTATCATCCCTGTGGTTTTGAAAAAAATGTATATTCATGGATCCACGTGTGGGACAGAAACATAATTAATGGGTTCCAGAAAATAGAAGGATTAAACAATATTGCAACCATTCCATACGGGGACAAACCCAAAATTTAGGCACCCTGTAATATCAAACAATCAGTGGCTAGTGGGAGATCTAAGATCCGAAAAAGATCTCTCTCGGCATTGTTTGGATGCCGTCCATGGGTCCCGATGGACGCAATTCGCTTGGTGAGGCTGGAGACGTTTCCGCGGCTTTCCTGATGTATCCACATATTTACTGCTGGGAGTGATGTTCAAGGATCCTTATTATATATTTAAAAAATAAATATATATATATAATTAATGGTATGTTTGTGGATTGAAAACACAATATCGTTTTGGGTCCCTTCACGCCCGGTCCTTCACAACGGCCTCTGCAGCCTTCTGCAGGTCGGCACAGCTAGATGCCTCAAAGTCAGAACACGGGAGACAATATAGATAGATAGATAGATAGATAGATAGATAGATAGATAGATAGATAGATAGATAGATAAATAGATAGATAGATAGATAGACAGATAGATAGATAGATCGATAGATAGATAGATAGAAATAGATATCACAACGTGGGGGTTGACTTGGGTCTATGTTCAAATACCGAATCATGGTCAAAATCTGGTACCAATTTCCTTTCTCTAAGGAGATCTTCGACTTTTCTGTCATTATTGACATGAACCCTCACATGCACATGGTTTTGCAGTCAAGGGACACCACGACCAAGAGTAGATAGAAGATGTTCTGCAAACGGTACATCTGCGCGAGGGGTGTGACAATGGATCCCCGATAAATAGTGCGTTCAAAATGTAGGATACCTGCTAATATATAGACCCTAATCTCCAATCTTATGACACAGATAAACCATGCAATCATGTCCAATCACGATGCGGACACGGTTTTTTTTTCAGGCAATCCCTTCACGCTTGATAGTATGCCCTGCAAAAGCCCTCAAAATTACCAAATATGACCAATATATACCAATTACCAAATTGAATGGATCATATTCGGTTTTTGGGATCATCCCAACATATAGTATCAACAAGGGCTTTTCTTGCAAGGATCCCCGGCTGGATTTCACGATGGTGTAGCATCTTTCAATGCAGATCGTGTTCAGTTCATCTATCGCATCTATGCTTCAAAAACTGTGTGCTCATTATGCATTGAACCAGACATGTAGGTATCAAAATTTGGTTGGAAATTCCGAATCAAGTTCAACAGAAATGGTTTTACAGGAGCATCCAGAGAGCACATCACCCAAGACCCATAAATGGTCACCTTGCTGTTCACAGACTACCTACATTGCGCCATTTGCACCAGGTTCTGCAATGGCCTTTGCCTTCGCCTTTGGTTTGGTCGACAAGTTTCTGCACGACTTAGCAGCTTGCTTGTAACTGGACACGGCCCCGGCAAGCTTTTGGCAAGCCAGCCGTAACTCATCATCACTTGCCGACTTGGCCACGGTAGCCTGCCAAACGTGATAGGGAACTGGCGTATTACAATCACAATTATAAAATGTAATGATACGATTTGATGCATACGATATATGTATGTATATAATTATATATGTGTAGATCAGTGTAGAGTGTAGATCCCCTAACTTGACCAGAAAACAATGCTTGAAGTAGAGGATTGGATAGAATGGCCTCCACTGCAGTACGGGCATCACTAAGCTCATCAGCATGCTTCTCCATGTCCTGGAGCACAGCCTTCCTCAAAAGTTCCGGCCTCACAAGCAAAACATTTATCTAGATTTGCTGACACAACATACAGATACATATACGTGTATATATATATAGATACAATATATATATATAAATTAATATACATTAATGATCTCACCTCAAAGTTTAAAACCATCCGATTGATTGTATGGGGAAGGGTTACGTAACAGGGTTGACATGTAGCGACATACCCAATCAAATTGTTCAAAGCCGCTTGGGTATGAGTCACCGACGTGCCAGCTGCGATCATCTTGGCCTCCCAACCTGAGATAGCAATATACAATAGCTATCATGAAATAAATTTAAGATAATGGTCAATCATATGTATGTTGACACAATCACTGTTTCTAGAGCTTAGGTGCCTTTGCACTCCAAGATCATGTTGCTTGCCTGGGACATTGCCTAAGTTCGACGAGAAACATAAGGGGTATAAACTTTGCAAAACAAGATCAACATCTTCATGCACAGTTTGTTTTGACTCATTTTTTTCTCACAGGTACACTCTTCGCTTCTTGTTCAGCAGTCTTTGCTTTTGGGACCTCACCTGAACTGCCTAGATCCTCTCCTTTCCTGGTATTTCGAGTGTTGCGGTTCGGTTTGCCCCCTTTGCCTTTGCCACGACCTTTGCCTCCCTTTTGTGTGGTGTCTTCTCCTGTCCCACCAGTGCAACCATCTCCATTGCTGGCACTCGGGAGAGTAGAAGCATCTCTCCTTGACAGAAATGTGGTGACACAAAGGATGGCAGTATATATACAACTACAATATATATATATATATATATATATGTGTGTGTTTAAATTGAAGCATATGATTTTTTGTTTTCAAACTGAGGGCTAGGCAACATACCTACGGCATCACCGCATGAAAGGCCACCGTCCATGCGAACATCTGTGGATGTCTCGTGAGAGTCGTCTTTGATCTTGGCAGTAGCATCCCAGCAATTGTAGAGGCGCTGGTCTTTGTAATCTGGGTTGTTTGTGTAGTCTCCACACTCCTCTTTGCTGTTGATGATCGCATCGACTATGTCTTTCTGGTTGTGGTACTTTTCCATAAGATCCTTATCCCCCCCACTGATGAAGTTATGAATGAAGAGAAATGAAGAACACCAAACTTTGGAAACATGGGTTTTTGAGGGATTTTGTATCTTTTTTTTGCAATTAGGAAACCTCTCGGGACATCAGCTTGTACACACCGCGGCGGGTCTCTTTCTGTGCAGTGCGGGAGTTGACGACCATACTGCTAGCGTTCCAATCCTCACCAGCTTGGATAAACTCTTCAAAGAGTTGAGCCCTCAACTGCTTGGCTTCTTTGGATTGGTGGCCTGGCCACAAACAGAACCAACAGGTTATATCAGCCGATTACGCAACAAACACAGACCAAGTGAAACAAGCCTTGCTCTGCGGAGATCTTTTGGATTTCCGCAAGCTTCTCTTTGACAGCAGGATGGGTGGCACCTACAACTGGATAGCAGGCAGATTAGTATATATATATATATATGTATATACATCTCTCTCTCTCTCAACTTTCACCTTCTGATTTCATACAAGTCTTGTGTAGTTAATTGCAAACAAAGGTGCTCTTGAGAGACCGGTCCATTCTTGCTTTTGCTGCTCGTTGCTGTTTCTTAGCTTCCTGTCCGAAAGAAACCCAACACGATCAAAACCAAATTGCAAAGTATGAGGTCAATGTCAAAAAGCATAAGACATATGTTGTGCAACAAGGGCTGCCTCATCTTGACCTGGGTTCGTGTTTGGGCTCTGGTCTGGTTCAGGCTTCACTGCGGGTGCGGGCTCTGTTGATTCGTCTTTTGCTGGGATGGCTGCATCAGCTTCACGGACTGGAGTCTCACTGGGCACTGGCGGTGCCGGGGCATCTGTGGAAACACCCGTGGGGGCAACACCCATGGCCAATTGGTTGGCATGCTGAAAACGATCCCCACCAGTGGCTGAAACACCCGCAGAGTAATCAGCAAGCAAAACCAATCCTGCAGCACGACATTGGTCAGGTGTTAGTTTGACTTGAACTGGTTCCATAGTCTCACCAACTTTGATCATAACAGTAGTGGTTGCTGTAGGCTCTCCCAGTGTTGCAAAAGACCCTGGAGTTTTGCCATTCTCCAGATCGACAGTGGTCAACCTTTTCAGTGCCTCATCTATTGGCACTGCTGGGGCTGGGGCCTCGGAACCTGGTTCTGCTGGAGGTGCAGGCACAGGTGGCTGCGGAGGGACGGGCTCGGCAGGCTGCGCAGGTTCAGGTTCAACTGGCATAGCTGCAGGTGCTGGCGATACTGGACTGGGGCTGGCAGGTGAAGGTAAGGTCCGGGTCGGTACCTTCTTGAACTGAGACCAAAACATTTTGCGTGCTCTTAAAGTCTCTTGCGACACCGGGGTGCCATCAATGTCAAGGCCTTTCGCTTGGTCACCAGCACCAGGAGCCTGGCAACAACACATGATCCACCTATTTAATATATATATATATATATAGAAATATAAACTAGCGCGAAACATTTAAATTGTACAGTTGGAATATTGTCAAGTATAGTCAAGCTGCCTTATAGTATGATATGATACACACATGATCAAAGGAGTTGTAATTGATGTTGCATCTACTCCCCCATGAAAATCCACCTGGAAAGTAGGGAGCGGTGGTACAGCTGGCATCGGCGGTACCACTGGTGCTGCCATTGTAGGTGCAAATCGAGCTGCTACAACCTCATTTTTGAAGTGGCCCCAATTTACTGCTAGGGTAAATATAGGCGTGAAAATCAGTTTCAACAAAACAGCATGATGATGAGAGTAAGTAACCGCATTGGCATGGGCTAGTTCTTCCTCTGTTGCCGGGACTGTGGTAAGGGTACTCGATCGACGGGTCAACTCATTTCTCTCATCATCAGCAGATTCAGATTCCATCACTGTGGGTGAGGGCACTGGTGATTCATCAACTGCTATGTCGACGGGACCACCCTCCTCACCCTCAACCCCAGCATTGGACGCAATGCCATCACCAGAGGAGCCATTCTCCGAACCTAAGTGAGTCAAGACATAGAATGATTGGAATATCCGGTTATGGGGACAAAAATCACACACATATCTCACTGATAACATATATTGAACAAATCACATGTCTCATATATATATATATAATATTAGTTGTTTATTCAAGAAGCGTTCTTCAAAGAGCACCCGTGGTTCTGCATCTGTTCGGATGGCTTTCGGGTCAGGGGTTACCTTCTCACCAGAGCTAGCAGTAGTGGACGAACTGGCCACTGTTCTCCCACCAGGTGTATCACCTTTCAAATTTCTCTTCTTCGGGCCCGGTGTTGCTGGTGATGGGGTCGCCGCATTCACTGTTTGAAGCAGTGCTTTCCGTCTTTTTGCTGCGGCCAAGGCATCCTTCACAACCTCCAAAGGACAGATGCCCGGGAAGCAGCGATGGGATGTGGGCTTGTGGATACATACGGTGAATTTATGTTTCTTTTTTTCTGTTCATGATTGTTTAGCCAAGCCTGGCTGGGATCCATCGCAGTTTCAGCTTTCTTCCCCATAGGTTGCAACCAATACAACCCCAAATGGCTAAAGCTTGAGAGGCAGTCAGCTCCAAACAATATGTTGGTATCATGATCGTATACTAGAAATAGCAAACAACCATTTTGTGCAATACAAGCTGTCACGACCTGTCACGACCTGTCACGGGCTGTCACGTCGAAACTTCGAAAGTTCGAATGTACGTAGTGGTATGTCAATGACATTGGGCCCAATGTTATTGTATTTCTCATAATGGCTTCTAGTCCGAAAGCCACCTGTCACGACCTGTCACGGCCTGTCACGGCCTGTCACGGCCATATGTTTTCTTATTTGGTTGCTGATTTTGCACATACCGTGGCTGAAACTGCATCTAACACGTGTGCTCCCCAGCGGAAATCAACACAAATTGATCATAATTGCAGTCAAAATTACTGATAGTTTCATATGATGGGGCCAGCACACTGTGTTGAGAACAAATTAATTACAAAGGTGTTTTCTCACCTCTAAATAGGCAAATTCGATGTGGGTGTGAACCTCCCAGCCGCAATCTCCTCTCGCAGAAAGCTGCGAAGTTCATCTAGTCGAGCATGAGACCAATTGAACGGTGGAACCTGCAAGTGTGATACATATAGGCGGCATTGGTGGGCCCATGAACAAGTACTGATTAAGGGATGGATGATCTTAAACATCTTGGGATTGCAATATTCTGATGTCAAAACTCAAAACCAATGTTTAGGGATTATGTTCAAGTTGATAGTTTTAGATATTTATCCCGAAGTAAAACAAACACACTCGAAAGTAAACAAACATCAACAATTATTAATAGGAACCCCATCAGTGGAATGCGGAAGGGGAAGGAAGGTTTCCTCTTACTGCTTTGGGAGTTTGAATCACCCAAATGATTATATATATATTGCAATTGTTTTTATATATATAAATATATAAGTTATATAATAAGGGGACCTTCATCAAAGTTAAGGATGACCATTCCATTTCCCACAGTACATATCATCACATATTATATTAATTATAATAGATATGATATATGATGAATTGATTGATTGATATGCTATATATTCCTTAAACTACAACTCACATCATCCCAGGAGCCTGTGGATCAATGCTTGCCAGCTGGTCAGGTACTTGAAGGACTGGGTGATTTGGAGGGTCCTGACCCAAAGGCAATTCAAAGAGTACTATGTATATATATATATATTTTTTTTTTAAGTGTTCAGTTTTGCCATGTATTTCTGGCAGTTGAAAACATGATATTGCACATATGCCTTAAATTCAAATCAACAAAATATACATCTTTTTCACATATATATATATGTATATATATATATGTGTGTGTGTTTGCTTCCAATCCATGACAACCACCAAGATCCAGGACAATTGGTGGATGGAATGTTTCGAAACGCTTTTGGAACCCTAAAAAGCAAGATAACATAAACCAAAATCTGAGTGATTTGTTTCCACAGGTTTGCAAAACCACCCTGACCCCCCAGACCTCTTTGGCAAAGCTTTCACGAACAAAGTTCGCAAACTCCTCCGTGTATTCGGCAGATGCTCGCATGGAGGATCCACCAGACCTGGGCCGGTTCGACATGAATGAGATGACAGGCACTTCAGATTGGGTCCGTGGTCAAGGTGACAATTTGAAATATCCAATGATTAAGATGGGGCACACCCGCATTCTGCCAGTAGAATCCCTTTTCTTGTTCACCATAACGAATCCGGAACCCCGTGCAGATTCAGCCAGTTCCTTCCGCTGTTCAGCTGGCATGTAGGAAGCCAAGGATGTAATCCATGACCTTATTTCATACATTTGTTGTTCTATGTACGGTCCATTTGTGCCTACACGTGCTGGCACTGACATGTCAAAAAATATATATGGCACATGGAACAAAAACACCGACACTTGACATTAAGCCCCTGACGGACTCCCCAGCAGATATGATGGCTTGGGCGTTGGATGTTGATATAGCCCCATCCAACTTGGTTTCAGACATCGATGTGAATGATTGTATTTTAAAGTCCTAGATTTTCAAAGGTCTCCCAAAACCCTCCTATCTGACATGTTTCAAGTATCATAGCTGGGTAAGACTTTTGGAAATCTGGTGCGTCAACAAGAGAACCAAACAAATAACTCAGTCTTGTTTAATCCAAGCAACAATCTATGATAACGGACACACCGTTTGACATAGATGGATTCGATGATAAGCCGGAGCCATGGCATATCCACCAACTTACTGCTGCTAGGTTGCTCCACCTAGGCACACCACATCACACAAGGTATCGCATGAATGATGAAACACATTTTGTATAATATAATTATATATATATAATTAATGTATATATATATATATATGGGTGAAACTGATTCTGCCTAGGAGCAGCCCATTGGATTCCTCTTGATAGGCACAGGATTAACAACAAACAATACCGAGCTGAGCATTGGTTGCCGAAGTCAGCAAGTCCTGGCCAGCAGCAGTCACGAGGTTAGACCACCTTACAATATATGCAATCAACACTACTATGATGCTTTGGGGTTGGCTGGCCTCCAGTACCAAGAATGGAAAGATGGCGCAAATGTGTACCACTCGATATCCAAATAAACCTCATCACGGTTGAAACCAAGGAATCTGAAACGCATTTTGGAAACATTGTCTTGTTCAAAGACCTAGCAAATTTGGTTACAGCAAATTTGGACAAAGAAACGGATGACAAGGATGCCCTGCAAAAAACAGAGCATTCTCACGTAGGCGTAAACAATCTCGAATTGCAACAAGAAATCCTTCCGTACTGAGAAAGTCATTGTGCGTACCGCGACCCAGCTCTGCATCCAGGTCATACCATTGTCTTAGTAGCCGACCGGTTTTTGATCAAAACTCTACTGCTGGTGAAATTGCCAACACTCAAGTACGTGATTGTTTCTCGAACTTTGAGTTCCCAACGCTTTGAACCCATGCAAACCTTAGAATGAAATGAAGTCAGAAGTGTCAACACATGTATGCCTACATGCCAGGCTCCCAGGCGAAAGTTGCCAGTCAAACGACTCTTTCCAGAAAAGAGTTCAAACAGGTCCAAATCCTGACGTCGCCGAGAGATATTTTGGGCATATATTTATAATAAGTCATCATCATGATTTTGCTGTACTGCCTAGATTTGGCTCTGAAACAGAATCTACAATTTTTGATCGCCAAAAACTTGATCACTAAACCCCAAAATGTCAGGATCCCAACTAGGCAATGAAAATTGCATTGTTTCAAAGATAATCTTGTTCAACCTAGTTGAGCTCCAAACTCTTTGCCATTTGATGCCACTCGCTCCACCATCACGCTCTGCCACTTGACATACGTAGTCAGCAAGGTGAATCCTGACAAGCTAGACAAGAAATCAATCATTTTAAAGTTGATGTCCAAAGTTCTAACTACATTTGTTCACATCGACCCGAATCGACCCACATGATCATTCCACCATCATAGGACCACACTTATTATATATTCAAATTTACAGCGACAAGGACACAGCAATTCATACTGAGGCTCATCAAGCACGGTGCACCCAGTGCCAACATAATCGCCGCGGAACGGGCAGACAACCACATTCTGCCAGACCCTTTCCCACCCATCGTCCACTGATCCCTGCTGGAAATGATTTTCCCTAAGAGCTTGTCAAAAATGGCTATATATATTCATAGACCAGTAGATGAACTTCAATCTTTGCATAAATGTGAGTTCGAATACCTCCGTACTACAAACGTTGAAACACAAACTTGTTTTCCACGCAGCTGCAGCGTTTCGGTGACCCCATTGCACTTATCAGAGTTTCCTCCCCAATTGAGTCACCATTCGAATGAAAATCAAATAAGGGTTACAAACAAATGTATTCAAATATCAGCTAAGGGCTAGGGGCAGGAAATCTGAATCCAATAGCACATACCCCAAGTCGAGCTGCTACAGCAGCAACCGGCAAAACACTCCAGGGTCAGGCCTAGAGTTTTTTCATAGGCATGAACCCCTAAAATTTATTGTTCTGGCAACGCATCAGTCCACCCAGCGATGTACTGTGCCGTCTTCCACGAAATCTTCCAACCACCCCGTTTGATGATGGAAATGGTACATCCACCCGGAGAATCAACATTGATTCCGCTCACTGGGTTCACAGCATATTTCACGTAGAAGTTCTTGTTCCACCACCTGGGAGCGAAACAGATGATAAATCATGTTTTCTTTTCTTGACATGCATGCGTACCTCACTGTTTCTTTGACAAACAGGAAGAAAAATAATATCATGAGAAAACTTGGGGCCCCTGCAACACACCAATAGTGGACATTGTCTCAGGGTCAGTGGGCGGAAGGGTATAGGACTTCTGGTTCCCATTGAAACCGGCCATGATGGGAATGCCCAGCTCGGTAAACTCTTTCTCCTCAAGGAGAGTTTTTCGTTTTTTTGTACATGATATTGGTATACATATGGGAAAATCGAAGAAAATTGGACACATATATATTGTCATGATGTACATGCACACCATACACTCCTGAACTTTCCAGGCTTCTCGAACTTCGTCTTCAGTTGTCTTTGGTTTTGGTGCTCTGCTTCTCTTCGCCTTAGCCTTGGGGTCCACCTTAGCAGGGGTATTCACGCTCTCATCCACTGCAGGTGTAGCAGGGGCAGGTGCCGGGTGCGCAGGTCGCTGGTCTGCTGCCGGTACTGTCTTTGGTTCAGCTTCTGTGGGCTCAGGCTCAGGATTTGTTTCCGCTACTGGCTTGAGTTTCTTGGCATGTTGCTTGGCTTCTGTGGTGTCTGCATCCTTGCGTTTCTTCTCTGTGCTGCTGACACTTTCTTCAGTGTTGTCTTGTTCTGACGCAGTAGCTGGAGCAGGTGTGGGTGCAGTGTTTTTTCCCTTGCCCCGACCTTTTCCTCGACCCTTCCCTCTACCTTTCCTGCAAGTTGGTTTCACCTTTCCGTCATCAGTTAGCTCTGCAGGGCCATGCCGGGCTGCGTCTCGTACCTGGCACGTATGTCGCACAAAAACTTAAAAGAAATTTGTTTGGAAATTTCCAGGCCTAGATGTGCACAACTACCGATTAATACATGTAAACAGTACAATATATATATGGTGATGATGATGATGATGATGATGGTGATGGTGATGGTGATGGTGATGATGGTGATGATGATGATGGTGATGATGATGATATAGTGCAAGTTAACGCATGGCCTTGGCCTGTGCCGCCATCATATCGATATCATCGCCATCTTCTCCATCCATCATTGATGCCACATGCTCCTATCAGCATGCACACTTTTACGATGCCAACAGTATAAAAATGGATCTTTTCACACTCTGGCAGGCCTCCAACTTGCCGTCCAGCTTGGGAACCCCAGGCAGCAGGGGCCTGCGGTCCTGCAGGCAAACGGGAAGCAAGTTGGTTATGGATGAACATTTCGGTTTGTGAGAAACTAAATATAATATATTATTGGTATCAAAAATGGGGTGATAACACATATATCAAGTTTCCCCAATATTGCAATGTATGATGTTTCGTAAGATGTAAGATTAGAAAAAATGGTTTGCAGCATCCTTCATGGCTTGACGACGGGAAGTCTGATCATCTTCGTGAACTTCTTCAAGTTGAGGTTCCTGCAGATAAATATATGGAACTCATATCATGATCAACGATGGGGTTCTATACAATTGAAACTTGTGAAATTTGTGAATTGTACACGTTAGACAAGCTAACTGTAATGTTCCTTGTTGTTTGCTGTCTTTGCACGATCATAGCGTTCATACCACTCACGGCGGGCATCATCCATTTGGGAATCTGTCTCGGGCAAGGGAAGGGTCTCCGCGTTGTCTGGGTGCACAGCCTGATCAAAAAGTCAAGAACACTGAGCCGGACTTTGTATACATGTTCACTGTGTTCACGGTTGGTTCATTCTTTGTTAAAATTGAGTATATATATATAATTTCACATCACCACAACCAGCCTGAAGTGGCATATGCAATGGTGCTGCCTTAGACACACTATAGCTGCATGATCCATGACTACATAATTGTAGTTAGATTACAAACTCTCATTCGAACATTGATGAACTATTTTTTTATCATATATACAGCCCGAAAGTTTTACAACACGCATCGAGTCTAAGTCTCTACGTTGTGATCCAACCTGACAATGCCACAGCCAACCCCAAGGTTTGGACCTTGGCAGGAAGTGGTTCTTCACCGTCTTGCCCTGAACTTGAATAGGCAGCTTCTTCCTGAGCGTGGCTGGAGTGTTTTATTTGGGTGAATATTTTTTTAAAAAACATGGGCCTCTTCGGCCAGAACTTGTTTCTCATTTCCTCGGGTGATCTTGGCTTGAAAAGCAGTCTCATCAAAGTCGTCACCACCGAAGTTGTCTGCACGCAAGTTGGCGATCAATGTTTCACTCATCATGATCTGGTTTGGCGAACATAAAATATGTGGAAATAGTGTTGAGGCTAGCAGGTGGCCTGTGATCACTTGGTGGATCAAATCTTTCAGCATCTGTATCTTGGATGTCCTACCAGTCAAGAACCACATCATCAAATTGAAGAACATATCCAACAGATCAAAACCATGGTGATTTTGAATTCCATTTTTTTGATGACGCTTACTTTATTTAACAGAACATCAAGAGATCCAAATACGGCCAACTCTATTCACAGTCCTGGCACCCTCCGCCCGGCCATAAAGGTTATAGCAGTGGACACACAGCCCGCGGGCTATACCGCCCTGCTGCTTGGCCCAATCCTGTGGGCTGGGGGGGTATGGAATTGTGTTTGAACTTGTTTGACTTGCAAGTAGAACAATAGAATAATACAGTCCTTTTGCACCTTCTTCCGGGTATGAGGTGGGAAGATGCCAAACGTGCGACAGATTTGATAAAGATGTCCTGCAAACATCTTGGGTGTCAACCAATTTTTGAAAACAGCCGACATCAAGTCAATCCCAGAATCAACCAAGAAGGAATTTGTATATATATTGTGATTAAAGTATTTTTTCTATCTGTTCACCCATATATATGATGTTGATCCGAGGTTGGCTTTGGTGATCAGCAATTATAAGACATGACCAGTCCTCAAACATTGCCGCCCTGGGAACGGCTTCTCCAGCAAAAGTGCTGAAGAAGTGGACAAGGAAAACCCAATTAGCTTCAACCTCATGATTGGGAGAGCCAGCTCAAGCAAACTCATATTTCCGATCAGCCGATCAACATCATTTAATTGGGGGCCACGCTGACTCTGCAGACTGGGCTCCTTCATCCCCAGTCTCAAAGACTGCCTTATCCTGGATCGGTGCAACAACTAGGTATATGGATAAAGATCATGGGCAGATTAATGATATATTGTAAATGAATCATTTTTTAAAATAGAGATGCTATTGACAGTCCTCACGGTCTCTGACTGCAGGAATCAAGTCTGGATCACTCAGCATATACGATTTGACTATATCGTCGAGTAGTTGGTAGGCAGGCTCAGACCGAAGAAGGTGAACTCTGCTTGGTTTCTTCACCAGCTCCTGAATCAAAAGGTTTGAAATGTTTGTAAACCAAAATTGTTTGAATGAAACCAGAAGTTACAATTTCATGGAATCAACCATCCTGACCAGATGGGGCAGCTGCGCTCGCCATCATGGGTGAACGGTGCCAAGGTCAAAACCGCAATGCTGTGAGTGCAAAGACGGGCAGCCGGCATGACAGTGGAGTATAGCAACTTGCAAAGTATTGACTTTTGCAAATCAACAGAGAAAATTTGTTCACCATCTTGATCAGTCACTGTTTTTGAACAACGCCACTACTGATATCATGCACGGCTTGGGGCGGCGTACCATCTAGGGATTTCTTCTTGGTAAACTTGCTAGTGGGTGGTATCACCTTGAAGCGACCTCAGCCAAGATTAGATAGACCACAGCCCTTTAAAGTTGAACCATTTCTCTTTACCTGCAACATCACATACCCCATTGGTAAGTGCCAAACGGTTCACAGAAGCTCTGCGCATCGCACAGGGTTGCCATTGCAGACCACTGCAGATATTGAATAGATGGTATACCAAACACCTGTGACTTATAGTGCGTCCATTGCACATTGTTTTCACCTAATTGATGCAAAAACAATGAAGTAAACCATGAATACAATGCATGGCAGGAAATGAGAAGCAAAGAAACATGGGCGTGAGTGAAAAAGATCTGTTCGAGCCCACATGGCCCCTCAGCTGGAAGCCATCGAAGGTCATCGAAAGCCAGTCTCCGAGAACGTAGTCAAAATTCACTAACATGGGCTGTGTAGTCAGGAGGAGCATACATTGCCATGATAGCGAATATCATTGACATGGATCGTAAGGGTATATATAATATATAATATACATAATATAGACATAATATCACATATAATTAGATCCATCAGTTTGGAAAATGTGAGTCCCTGAGTCTTTTCAGGTCAGTCAACCGAATTGCGGATGGAGAATAAGACCAACATTGACATATGTCACCAGTACAGGTTAGTAATAGCTGGCCACCATCTCCTGTCTTTCAGTATTCTTCCTGGCCAATCTTAGACGCACTGCAAACAATCATTTTACCTTTTGAACTCAGTACATAACTGTATTGTATGTATCGTTTCACATAGTTTAATAATATATCACCTCCTGATGTATGTATAATATATATATATATATATATATATATATATATATATATTATATAATACTGTAATGTATATGTCCATCTTACTGTAATGTATATTTCCATCTGAACATTGTAATAGCTAGTCCAACGAACTACCCGAATCACGAATCGAACCTGGGTTCCCCAAGCTCTTCCCCAGAGTTGCTGCTTCTTTGCTGCATAACATCTCACGGGCGCCTCGCAGGCAGGTTTTTGGGATGGAACAATGTGTGATAAAATTGCTGTTCAAGGGGGAACATTGTGATAAACAGTATATTTGGGTACCCTATGTTCATTTTTTCATCCAGCTAGTTAACTGAGCTGTAACACTAGCTATAATCTTTACCATTACAAAAGCTCATGCATACAACTTGGATACCGCTACAAGAAAACATACTATCAGCATACCTCACCTATATATGTAACCCTAGCAAATAACTTCCAAGCCCCCATGATTGCACTCATGCTTTGGCCCTTCAAAAGTCAGTCTGGAACACGTCAGACGTTTTCCATCAATGCTTTTTTTGTCAGGTTCATTCACCTTGACCCAACATTGGCAGGTAATTACATTTATATAGATCATATATATATATATATCATATATATATATATAAATATATCATATATACATATATATATTTATAGTATTTATAGAAATAGACTAAACATACTAAACCTGTCAGGGCCTCCCTTATCACTGTTCCCTTATCGCCTTCCACAGCGCCGAGGCCCCAACTCTGCCCTGGCAGATGCGGAGCTCGTGCGCAACGGATCCAGGGGGCAGCCTCGCGGCCAGCAATTGGCTTCCGACTTCATCTCAACAGCTATTGAAAATGGTGATTTATAGTGGATTTTCCCATTAAAAATGGTGATTTATAGTGGATTTTCCCATTAAAAATGGTGATTTATAGTGGATTTTCCCATGAAAAATGGTGATTTTCCATAGCTATGTTGAATTACCAGAGGGTAGCACTTGATGAAGGAAAATTCTTGATATATGATGATCTTCACATGATATATTCCTGTACATATCTAGTTCCTTTAGGTCTCCGCCTGCAAGTTTTAGTAGCTCCATGATCTTTGGAATATGGATCTCTGGATCGCAGGTAGATGACAACTTGAAATGAAACTCTGAAGAATTGGTAAGAACTGACTGGACAATTGTATCATATTTACAGAGTATTCTACATGTATATACATAGATAGTACAGTCTGAAGAATGTGTATGTATCTTATGTATTATATACACCTGTATTATTCATTAAAATTCATTAAATATATTTAAGTATATACATTACATATCCATGCGGCCGATCTCAAGTAAAACTGAGACATTGCATGGTGTGAGACTCAGAATTCCACAACTCATCAAGGAACAAAACAACCTTGAGAGGGGAAACAACAACATCGTTATCTATTATATACTATATATATTCACATATGGAGGTTTCCAAATCATCCGTTTTATTTTGGGATTTTCCATTGTAGACCATCCAGCTATGGGGTACCCGGCGGGTACCCGCATGGCCATGGCCTTCCACTCGCTGTGTTTCAGGAAGTCTTCCAGTTCTTCGGTCTCCTCGGTCTCCTGGAGCGGGTTTCACAACATGATGCCAGCAACCTTCACATCGAGTTTCTGTATGGAAATAGCCCATGATAAAACCAACAGTGGACTTTATAAAACCTATATTAGTTCTACTTATAGTTATGAATCAATATAATATCAATATAATTAATTCCTGCTGATATTTCCTTTGTCCAACTCTCATAAATGGCTATGTAAATATGTTAAATCATCATTTTCCATGGGAAAATCACCAGATCTTGGATGGACTCCATGTATCCATTGCTGATGGTTTGTTTCCATGGAGATCCATGGAGAAATGACCATCAAAAGCGCCTCCACGTTGTTGAAGACCACCAGCAGTCGCGGCAGCGACTGCACAGTCTCCTGCTTGAAGCGAGCGCTGCGCACGGTGGGCGCAACTCCGTCAAGTTTGAAATAGCGAAAGTGGGTTATAAGTATGGTTTTGTTTATTATATACGAGTTATGTACAATATGTGTTATAACTAAGTATCAGTATGGTGATATATAATATATATATATATTTATATGTACACACATTTAAATACGATATGTGTTATAGCTGTTATAACATGTTATAGCTATCATAACACTTGCAGGTAGCAATTGAAGCAACATTGTAAGCTAGTTATGATTATGGGATGAAATGATGGCTAGGCATGGCTAGGCGAAGTATCGTATGCGATTATATAGTCAGCTGTACCCAGCAAAATCAATCGGCTTTCATAGAAGGGGCCACTGACAACGGTGCAATTTGAGACATATCGGATAGTAGAAGGAACCAACATCTGCAGCGTCACTACTGTGAATGGATTGGTCACGTGCCAAGTCTGTGCCGACAGAGTTGAAAATTCCGAAGAAATGCCAAATCGAAAGGGAATCCAAAAAAGTGTTGAGAAATGATGTGTCCAATTGATTTTATGTACCCTCTGGTTATTTAACATAGCCATGGAAAATGGCCCATTTATAGATGGTTTACCTATTAAAAATGGTGATTTTCATGGCTATGTTAAATAACCAGATGGTATATATAAATGATATACAGATTAGATCAGAAACAAAAACAAGTGCATTGTTTAAACTCAGAGGGGTAAACATTCAGATTCCAAATGACATCAAATATTATCCATGCTTGAATCTCACCGCCACTCAACCAAACAAAACAAAGCGTAGCATAACTATGTCGACATATGCCGACCAATATGTATGTATGCATATCTGCCCAATTGTATGGAAACATGGCGGCATATTTGTTTGAACTACACAAATCAAAGTTGAATGAACCAATTTGAAAACGATAGAACTAAACAAAGATAACATTTCTTCTTCAGGTGGGTTTGTCTCAAAATAGGGTACTCCTAAATCTACTGGTCAATTATCATATTTGCCATTAATCAAAATATTTTGTTTAGAGACTTCCAGACACACCTACATGGCCACCATTATTGGTTGTATATGTATATATATATATATATTATATTGTATTTATCCCATTCTATCCATATTTTCCTAGTTAAATCCCAATAAAATTCATGGTTAAGACGGTTAAGCCACCATGTTCGCTATTTTCAGACACATCTCTATGGGTTTCAAGCGCACTGCCAAAAGAAATTACTCTCCACCTTGGTGTTGGCATTGGCATTTGTATCCTCGCCATCAAAGGCCTCGGTCAAGAAAAAATGGGACATATTCCGCGGGGGATTTCACCAACAATTATGGGAAGCATTGGGAAACTATGGAATATATCATGTGCATATAGTGGGATAAACAACCAACTTGATATGATCATATGGATTATGATGGATCATGCTCATCCCAGCATTATTGCAAGGTGCTGTCCTAGACTTTGCGAAGTTGGTTTCTCGCCAAGGTAATTTGAGTTTATGGCACTGTAGATATCTATAGATATAGTTGATGGGGTTTCTCAACCAACTGTCACTGGGGAGGGGGTAAAACAATTGTTTCATCCCAATTCATGAGGAGGATGACAACCCGTCAATATTTGTACAGTATTGTATAGTTTGGATCTTGACGTATATGTAAAACATCACAACATATCCACCAAAAAAACATGGCTCAAACCTGTTCAAAATTGGCCACCACAAGACTGGAACAGTCCTAAAAAGTTGATCGCTACCTACACCATGTTCATCCTCGACCCATGTTCAACCAAAGCTAGCATGTTATATAATCATTACTTCCTATTCACTTTGTTATATTAAATAAATTAGAACATCAAATTATACCATGTTCAATCTTCAAAATATTTACTGTATGTATGTATGTATGTATGTATGTAGGTAGGTAGGTAGGCATGCATGCATGCATGCATGCATGCAATTACATATATACATATATCACCTGGTTGGTGGTTTCAACCCCTCCGAAAAATAGTAGTCAGGTTGGATCATCATCCCAACTATTGGGGATAATAAAAAAATGTTCCAAACCACCAACCAGAATTCTATAAATCTCCATTGTTGCTGGTTAAATCACCATGTTCCTATGGTTTTCCTATGGTTTGATCAGGATCCGTGTTCAATGACAGCATTTTCCCGCCACTTTGTCGCCTGCTTGGACCGGAGCCAGGAACCCAAATCGGGCACCTGCCGCGGACATTGCCAAGGAATCCAAACATCATTGGGTAGTCTCTGGTGACTTAACACTTTGGAACATGGCCCATTATAGATGATTTCAACGCATTAGTCCCTTCCCTTCATAATACAAAAAAACTACTCAAGGATACTCCAGGTGTTTATTATTGGGGGGGGTGAGGGGGACGGTTTATTTTTAGGGAGACGGGATTATCAATGATTTAAACGATTTATGACGATTTACTTATTGACAATAGAATATATTTGACACCACCTGCCAGAAAACCATCACAAGAAAATCTAGGGGTGCCCCAATACAGGCTTAACGAGCCTGAAAAGAGGCGTGGTAGGGGGTCAACAATCCGTCAACAAATATCACATGCATGATCCATATACATCTATTTACATCCATTTACATTCATGCGCTGTATCTATATATGATTGGAGGGCAGATCACACAAAACGGATATAAATATAAGTTCACAACATCAATTAAACAATAGATAACCATAACTATGTTTCATTAATCCATTCATCTCATGAAAATTCATGAATCTTCATGCTGTGATATGATCAAGCCATAAATAGTCATTAATCCATTCATCTCATGAACAGATGCTATGATTTATTCGAAATGTTTCCTAAAGTTATGCTGCACCGAAGTACCTGAGTCCTTGTCCTCGTCCTCGACAAGCCGAGGTACCTTGGACTTCAGAGTGGCCAACAATCGCAGGAAGCTCCAGAGCTCAGGGTCCTTGGTGGAGCGACTGGGACGGTCCTGGGATGTTTTGGGGATGATGAGATGAAGAGCTCCGTAAAATGCTGGGAAGATACCATGTTTATAAAAATGTATACCATGTTTATCAAATTTTGGTCTTCATTTATGTCAATGAAAATTAAGCTTTGGATTGCCACTAATGATGAGAGATAAATGTTGTTAATCATCATGTTTAGATGGGTATGTACATAATACACATCTACAAATTATGATCATTCTTATTCCCACCATTATGATCGTCATTCATTTGTAGACCCAATGGTTTCATTTTTTAAGATGGTAGATGGTAGAAATTATGTGAACCATCTGCCAATGTCATCGGACACTGGGTGATTTGAGGAGGAAAACAAATGTGGGTTGATTTTGAAAGTATATCTGTGGGAGATACCCATTTGATTCCAAGATCAAAGAAATGGATAGACTTAATTACTCAACAAGGAACAATTAATCTTGTAGTTTCTACAGTTATGGCCATTTATTAGTTATAACTTATAACTGGTTATAAATGGGATTATACAATCTATAAATGGGGTTTTGTTAGTACTTATAACTGGTATTTCGGGCCATAACTCTAATTTGATCTCATTTTCACGTCCAGTCAACATTACTGTTATAACCTCTACCTCTAACCACCGCTTGGAACTGCCAGTTCTCCTGGACCCGCGAAGTACTGCCGCTCTTTTTTCAGCGATGTTCGTTTCGCTTCCACGTACTGTCCCTTCTCACAGGAACTGATGACGGCTGCGAAGGTGATATCCTGGCGACAACTTTTTTGGATGCGAAGTTTCTGTAACAATCCAGGGACACCAAGAGTGCGGATGAATCATCTCTGGATCATCATATTCAAACATGTTAAACACATCTGAGGGGAAACTAGGGCGTTTTATCTCATGTGTACTAGACTTCAATCCAACTGAGCATTCTGAAATGGGAATGGCAAAAAAAAAACAAAGAACACATCTAGAAGACACTGGCCCAAGAAATTTGCAATCCCAGTGACAACCCAACGAAACCTTTGACCTTCAATTGCAGACTGTGTGTTGTGGCACTTTCAACAACATAGTTTTCCCCATGGTTGCCGAATTGCAGTTCTTCCAATGTTCCGCCGAAATTCTGAACATGGTAATTTACTTAACAAACAACTGTTGATCGGCATTTTTGAGGTGCAATGCTACTACAAAGAAACATCCAATGTCATCATATTCATCTTCAAAAATCAATACATTTCCATCCTAAGATGGGTTCTTGGAAAACCTGAAGATTGAATTCAGTGAATGTCCACTCATGCAGCATCCCTCAAGAGTGTTTGCACATGTTTTGCAAAGGTTTGATGCTTGAAACAAATAGCTTGTTCGGTGCTAGCTAACCATGGGGGCCCCCTTTGTATATCATTGGTGAGTTACAGTACATCCAATGATATACCACATTATACCATTAATTTCCCATGATATTCCGCTAATACACTATCCTTGTAAATAATGTTTATTATCGTGAATCACCCATCAATTCTAGTAACCAAGATAATGGTGCTTTATTAGCTTTATTGGGGTATTCATGGAATATCATTGCATATTAATGGAATGTTTCTGGAATATTACTAGGTTCAATTGGTCTATCCCATAAATCCCATTCGTATCCCATGCTAACCTATTAGTATACCAATAAAGACAAACTATTTTATTGAGATCGGAGATGTTTGGATCATAATATTTGATTTTTTGGGATATAAACTATACATATATATATATATGTATTAATATATACATACATATATATATATATATTCTTGGGATACAATATATAAATTATATATTTTCCTTGATTGGTTTATCCCAAAACCCCATTCCCACACCAATTTGTTTTTGCATCCCAGGCGTCATCCGCTTGCACCGTGCTTCGCAGCATCAGCTCCAGCAGGTGCAACGCCTGACGCCACTGGCCCGCCTTTTCGCAGCTGCTCAGTACCGCGTTCCAAGTCACCAAGGAAGGCCAAGGTGTGGCAGAGAACAAGCTGAGGGCCTGCGCCAGGATTAAACAAACTGTTGTGGTTGGTATCCAGAAAATAGAATGTGGTGAAAATTCTTCTAAAATTCTGTGGTATGTATATATTTTGTTCTATCCCTTTTTTGGGGTTGCTATACAAAGTTATAGGATATGGGAATATATCAGGTTAATGAAATTATGGGGATATACATGGGGATTATAGAATAAATTATATATATATATATACGTATATACGCGCAACGCCTGGACTTAATAAGGGTTCAATTCTCCAACCCTGTTAAACTTATCGAAGATCTTCAATAAGGTCTTAATTCTCCCACCCCCGTGAAACTTCTACATTCATTGAAGATCATCAATAAGGTCTTAATTCTCCAACCTCCGTTAAACTTCTACATTCACTGAAGATCTTCAGTAAGGGTTTGATGATGATGATGATGATGATGATGATGACGATGATGATGATGATGGTGATGATGATGATTATTATGATGATGATGATAGTGATGGTGATGATGATGATGATGACAATGATGATGATGATGATGATGGTGATGATGATGATGATGATGATGATGGTGATGATGATGATGTGTCGTCTGTCGTCATTACAGGTCTGGGCAAAACCCAGGCATTTGCCGTATATATATATATATATATACATTATACATATTATATATATATATATCGGGATATACATGCGGATTTAAGCAGTGGACATTTGGATTTATCCACCAATCACTGCAATCCATAGTGTTGATTCATGAGAGGTTTCTGCTACAATAACTAAGATTCATATGATTCACGATGGACATTGATGGACTTATTCTCCTGGTCAGTGAAATTCATTTTGAAAAGCTAGCAAGGCTCACCTTGCGGGGATGATCCACCGATGACGTTCTGCAAGATATGCTTCTGAATGGATGAGAACCAAGTAAAGCGCATGGCGCTTAAAAATTCTGTGTACAACTTCAGTGAGGATTGCGATCACGATAACTCCATATGGTCCCCCCAGATGCCCCAATGTAGAACTGATCCCATACGACAGGTTTCAAGGGACGCGGACATCGGCGAAACGGATTTGACCCTGGTTTCACTTCCGTTCGAATTTGGTATCCTCGGCGTGGAAAGCTTACAATAGTCACAAATGGATATAAATGGCTGAAGTTAATGTAGTTGCTTCCTTGAGTTGGATTTTCACCTACAACACACCTTCTGCACAGGAACAATGTAAGGCTCGGAATGAGGTGATTTTCAAATTAACTTAAAGCATCAAACAAAGTCAACAAACAACTGTGAGCCATTGCGTGCCAGTGTCCCGGACCCCACATGCTGCGTGAATTGACACCCTTCAAAGCTCGGACAATAAACAACACAGTTTTCTCAGCTATGCAGCAATGCATTAATATACGTTTCCAATCTTTTCCATCTGCAGTTCAAACTTAAGTAACTAATAAGCCATTCGCCTAGTCACCAAGGCCCATAAGTTTGGACTGCCCCATACCGCCCATGCCGCCCATGCCTCCTGCCAACGGCCCTGCTTCTCGCAGGCGCTAATGGCTGCATTGAAATTGATGACATCTGGCCGCAGTTTCGCGACACTCGTCATGTCATCGAAGAAGACAAGCGCCAGTTGCCACTGATTGCCTGGTTGGAGCACACCGACCGGGGATGATCCAAGTGTTGAAGCGTCACTGTGTTTTTCACAAACCAAGGGCAGGCAGTGTTTGAAGCAACTTGACACACATGGGCCTTGGTTGCAAAGCACACAGTAGCTTGCATGGCTAGGTGAAATGAAATCATAGGTGACTCCAACAGAATGCTTAGACCCTAGATGTTCGCATCTTGCTCAACCTTTGATAACATTTTGTTACGCTATCTCCTCAAAAAATACCAAACAAATCTAAAAAGACAAGGCATTCGAATGATGAGTTTTCCAAAAGCTTTGGGGGGCATCCGGAACCTCCCACCTTTCTCGAGGGCGCTCATGGCTGCACTGTAGCTGATGAAATCCGGGCTGGTCGATGTGTTGAAGAGCCACAGAGCCTGCTCCCATTGGCCATCCTGCAGGGGAATTCTGGGAATCCCGACCTCCCCAGAAGGGGGAAAACTTATGGAAAAACTATAGGCGAAAAAACATTGTAAAATGGCTATGTGGGAATCTTTGGGTGTCCGCACTTGAAGCTTAGCAATGCTGTTCTGGACTTGCACAAAACCCAAATTCGATCAGCGTTTACCGGTAAAAAAACAATCCTGGCCATGATGGTCACGAAACTTCCGCAATGAACTCTGTTAAAAGACCAACTCAGAAGAAAAAACAACTGCGTCTCAACTGGCATATTCCCAATTCACAGCAAAACAAAAGCCTAAGTCGTTCATCTGCCGTTCACCAGTCAGTTTACCTATGAAGTACTCATGACGCATACTGTGTTTCATCTCATCATATCTCATCAATCTGCTGGTTTCTCAAAGCACAACTCATGCAACTCTGAAGCACAGCAAACCAACCGGTGACCAGTTCTATCTGCAACAAATATATTGTATTGTTCGCACACCACACCGTGTTTTTTTAAATCTACATCAAATTCATTAAATAGTAAAATTATATGGCTTATGGGAAACCGCCCCATCACATGAGATAAACATCATGAACATCAGGTTCATGGCTTGCTCCCAGTCGAGTCTGCCAACAGCTGCAGTCCTTCTCGCAGGAACTGATGACTGCATTGAGGCTAATCAAATCCTGAGCCACGAGGGGGGTGACGTTGGGAAAGGGGGAAAGATAAATTGAACATGGATTGTATGGATATGGCAGTGGATTAAATGATACTAAAACCAGATGTTGCCCTGGTATTCACAGGAGAACGAAAAGCTGCTATAGCTGGAAGTTCATCCATTCGTTCATATATCATAGGTTATGACAACAATCTTATGTAAAAACAGTGGACCCAACGCACCGCAATATATACAGATCTCCGGCTATTCTGATGAAGCTCATATTCAAAGCGCCTAGTACACTTCACCAGGACCTTAAGTATGCTTGCCCAACAATAACAGCTCGTTAAGAGCGAATCTTAACCACTAACAACTGCAACGATAAGGGCTTGTTATTCACCATCTATATGGGTGGTCACCAAAAATTGGGGGACAGTTAAACCCTCATGAAAAAAATGGCTGGTAGGTATTGAGAAACCAAACTCTGTGTAGCAATCCAAAGCTCTAATTTTATAAAATCAGGGTGCCCCCCCGGTAATTTAACATCGCCATGGAACATGGTCCACTTCGATGATTTAAATCATGGTGATTGTCCATGGCAAAGTGTTGAATTATAAGCACAACGTATGATTTTTGTCCAAGAGTCTGGCTGCAGTTCCGACTCCCGGATGCCATGAAAGATACGGATAGCTTTCTGCCATTCTCGTGCTTTTTCACAAGCACTAATCGCAGCGCCGAAACTCACAATGTCTGGCTGAAGATCAGCTTCAGACCTGGGTCTGCTGGCAATCTCATATCCAACACTGGGATGGGTCACTACATGTGATTACTGCCAAAAATGCAAAGTCAAGCTTGATTACAGTAGTCACAAACGTATATACAGAGTGACGTTTTACACTTCCCATTCTACCAGTACAAGTACTCATTGAAATCTAACAATAACAAAGCAGGTAACTGGTTATGACATGGTTGTACATGTTCCAGCTGTTCCCCATATATATATATATATCATGAGCTGATACAAACTGGTCGTCGCCCCTCGTACACACAAGTACAAGTCAACAATTTATAATCAGTAGTAAAGCTGGCATCTTTCCCAACCAAATCAGTTGGTGGCAAAATCACCAGCAACGTCTTCGTTCTTTCGACTTCTATCTGAACAGTGGGTTTGGGCATTCTCAAACAGATCATCGAAAATGGTGCGGGTCTACAGGCAACGGATATGATGATCCCATTTCTAGTTTTTGTTGTTCCTATTCCTTTCACATGTTTGAAACCACCAAACAACCGACTTTGAGCATCCAAGTCACATTGCATTAAACATCTTCAAGGCGCGCTGCCACTGCCTGCCCTTGCAGCTGCTGATCAGGGCATTGAAACTGATGATGTCCGGAGACACCGACACCTCTTCCATCTGGGAGAACAGAATCAAAGCCACCTGATTCGAAGTGAAGTGAGAACACCAACAGTCAACCTTTGGCAGGATTTTGGCAGGCCTACCAGCATCTGAAGATGTCGTGTTTTTTCATCGTTGCAGGCTGACACTTCATTCAACAAATCCAATATGATTGATCTCCCAGTGGGTATATACATCTTATAGCAACATGTTCCACAACAAGCATGGTTGCAGTCAAACGCAGATTTAACATCGCTATGGGTCAGCTCATTTGCGCACCCTGGCTCTCAACCCAAAACCTCTGTTTCTACCGGTACTCATTCCATCATCCAAATAATCCAATGAACTCTGACCAATCCCCACTAATTCTGGGCCAATTTTGCTTCGATTGTTCTTCGCCATTTCGAGATGACTTTCCAAAATGTTTCAAGATTGGTTGATTTTAGGTCGCTGCAAGTGAGCCCAATTTGCGCAGCAGAACATCGTGGGTCTCGTTGGGGCCTGCCATTGGTTGGCCTTTTCACAAGCACTCAACACTGCATTGAAACTTATCACCTTGGACGCGATGGTGGAAACTGGCACTGGGGAGTCAACATCCAGGGGTGAAATGAAATTCCTGGGTGTTCACAGTCAAATAGCTGGGATTTATGCACGTTCATCCCAAATATGGTGTAAAAAACTCATAGGTTTTGATCATGAAATCGTAAAGATCGAACACTGCTGCGTATAATTGCCCCAAACAAGATGGAAACGCATTTCCAGCAATTTCCAGGATGGTACTGGTATAGAGTATATATGATTTATAATGATTTGATTTAATCACCAGGTTTCCAGCAGTTCTACTTCTTTGCGGGGAGCTGGGATTGAGAGCAGATTTTTGAGAAAGGCAAGCTGCTTGCAATCGTTAAATGAACAGATCATAGCAGATCCAAGCCACTGTTGGTCGAAGCTTCGATTTTGGCAAGGAATCAAAGAGAACCAATGCCAGCTGCCACTTCCCGGACTTTTCAAAGGTACTGAGAACAGAGCAGTAGCTCACCATGGTTGGCTGCAACGCCGCCTGACGGGGCTGATGCAAAGTGGGACCCAGCTGGTTTTTGTGTTCACCCATTCAAATGCAGATTTATCTACCAGATATCCAACAGTTTTTGTAGTTCGACAGCAACACAAAACTCAATAAACTACACATCTACATGTTTGGTGGTCAATTCATAATTGTTAATGGTTCCATCCACATTTATACCTCCGTACGGTCGGACAATACTGATAATACCTCCATAATTTACATTCATCTCGCCGTAGACAGCATATGGGATTTTCAAATATACACCAGGATGACTATAGATCAACAGCCTAGGATCAACAGTCACTGGAGGAATATCTTAATATATAAGGTGGTGCCCCCTAGCTGAGCTGGTACAAAAACCATACTTGAACTAGTTATCTTCAACTTCACTATCTCGGGTGCCCCGCCACCTTGCATATATACATGCATATATATATATATATGGGTATATAAATTAGAATAATTCACTAGCCTGAAAAATCAACCATATTGGGATAATGCCCCTGAACCATCATTCCAGTGATGTCAATGTGAAATCATTATATAGTTCATCCATATACAGTATGTTTATGCATATATGTATATATATGTATATAATATGTATACATATGAAGTTTCCCAAAATGGTGGACCCCCAAAACCATAGGTTCGAATACTAAATCGTGGTCATTCATGACGACTGGATGATTTGGGGATAACCCAACTGCACCTCCTCAATGTCCTCCAAGATCCTCAGCGCGGCCGGCCACTGGGCTGCTCCAATGGCTGCATTGAAGCTGATGACGTTCGGCAAGACGTCAACGCTAACCATGGCGTCAAAGAAACCTGGCACCAAGGCGATGAATCGATGAAGAAACCCTGGCATTACTGGGGTATCCATGGGGCTGAGTTGGTTTCGAATTAATGGTGTGATTAATGGTGATTAATGATGGTTAAATATTGTTAATTACAGTATCTGGTTGGTGGTTGACAAAACCCCTCTGAAAAATATGAGTTCGTCAGTTGGGATCATGACATTCCCAATATATGGAAAAATAAATGTTCCAAACCACCACTTTGTACCGCTTTGTGTATCGCACTGTCTTGGGTTGGGAAGACAGTGCTTTGACTGTGGCGACTCTACGGTCAAGGCGGCTGCAAAGCCTGAATAACCGGACTTGGAGAAGAGGTCTCTCCAATCCGGCAAACATTGAAAAGGATCAACAGCGTAAACAACCAAGACCTGACACAGTGGCCGGCCCTGGCGGAAAAGGCAGTTGACA
>Ga0126342_10001460_pt1 | contig 33331 bp, 24 predicted proteins | sample Cyp1metagenome_FD_92528 | JGI IMG/M metagenome (GOLD analysis project Ga0126342, IMG submission 92528) | Coral microbial communities from Lord Howe Island, Old Settlement Bay, Australia - Cyphastrea 1 metagenome | ecosystem: Host-associated > Invertebrates > Cnidaria > Coral ...
TACGGATCTATGTTTTGACCGCTGTTTGTTCCACCCAAAAAGATGTGCCATGCTTTGGCGCTTCACTGTGACCTGGATTGGTTGGATCCCTACGCACCATGCGGGCCGCGATGGCCGCGGTGTGGAACGCACGGTGCATCAGCAGTTTTGGTCCGCAAAGGCCGAGACTTGGCCCCCGGAGTGGCGAAGTTTCAGCGGCTTCTGGCAGAGGAGCAACTGGACATGGCGATTTTGGACCGATGAGGTGCCGGAAACATGGGGAGTTTCGAGGGTAGAGAAGGTAAGGGAGAAATGCTAATCTGGGTGATGTTTGTTGCATTGCCAGGTTAGCCATGATCACCAGGTGAATCCACAATCGGACCGCCAAACTTGTGATGCACAGGGCCGGCGCCTTGAAACCCCTGGGAGTCCGAGGATGAAGAAAGATTGTTTGCAGAAGAGCTACCGGAGTTTGAGGAGTTGTACCACTGGATTCCCAACTGCTTCCTGGCGGTGTGTGGTTTGAGGCATGTTTGTTTCTTTTCCAAGCCCCCTGCATATATCCCCCCTACAAGTCCCGGGGCCTTCAAGATTGTATTTTGGCCACATGCTCTAGTTCCAAAGCTCTGGTTCCAAAACCCACTTGGGGTTCCGATCATTTCGGTCACTGCTATGGTTCCCAGCATCGGGAAATGGAAGCGTAGGCCTATGTTTGGATGCCAGGTTTGGATGCCAAAATCTCTCAAGCTGACCTCTCGGCCTATGCCATTTTGTATGTTCATGGTGGGGTGTACGCCGACATGGACACGTGGCTCGGTAGTTGGGCGGCCGTTACTGGTAGTCCAACCCATTCAGCGGTACTTTTGTTGTGGCTGGATGCGGCTGGTCGACGTCTTAACGGACATCTCCAACATGATACTCCTGGCAATCGACATATCATGAAATGAAACATCCCCATGTTCCAGATGATATTCCCACACTGTTCTTATACCCTGAGGTAATCAAACATGGTTTGCTGGAGAATTCCTCATAGTTCGATGTTTTTCCCATAAAATCCTTCCTTTACTTCGGAGATTTTCCAGCTTGCCACGTTTGATGAAACCGGAGGGTATCCTTTTGTGATGTTCTGTGGCACCTTGGTGAAACCACTTTTCTGGGCCAACAGCTCCACATTTTCAGCCTGGCTATTTGTCGATGGTCTCTCAACATATTGCAACATCTCTCAACTCTTTGCAAACCAGTCTTAATGGTTTTTATGCATTGCTGGTTGGATACCTATATCAGCCTATATCTATGTTGCTTGCAGCCGCATCTTAAAGCCACATAAAGCCACATGTTTGTTGCTTAAATCATCTTACATCCCATGGTTTTCACGGGGCATCGGCTCAGGATGCCATTGCTTCCTTTAGATCCGCTGATCGATGCGGCCCTAGAAGCAGCCCTTGGGCGCGACCTGGTGCTGTTGCCCACGATCAGCCGGCCGGATGAAGATCTAGAAATTCGAGGCAGTATGGGTGAATCATACAGGAAGGGCCGACCAAAAGATAGGTAAGTTGGTTCATGAATAGGCTATAGTAGGCTAACCTATATTATATTATATATATAGTCAGTATATATGCAGTATATAGAGAGAGAGAGGGAGATGTTTTTTTTGGTAGATATGTCGGTAGTAAGATGATAGACGTGATTTTAAAACAGCTTGTAGATGATGATTGGGGAGTATCCCAAGATCAGCAGTTTTATGCAGTTTTGGCACAGGGAACAAACATTGGAGAAATAACTTTGACATGCCTTTCTACCAAGTTTCAGGGATTCAAAATATGATAGTGACATAATATAATACGGAGGGCTAATTATTTTAGGTTTTTTTTTTGATCAGGTTTAGGAATTATTTTTAATACTGTAGAGAATAGAGTTCGCAAGTTGGCAGCAGTAGTGTATCAACCTGAGATGACAATTAAATCGTCACTTGTTGAACTGGGGTCCAACCCATTTTACTCGCTGGTTGTTATTTATGTTGCGCATATATTGTATTGATTAGGGTTTGTTGAAGAATACTGACATTGACCAAAATCCATAGTGGGCCCCAGTTCTAAGTTGGTTTATAGACACCATTCACTGATATCCCCCATAAAACTCAGTCAACCAAGTGAACAAAGCCAAGTTAGGGTTCGGGTCAAATCATTTCGAGCCATCCTCAGGTGTTGGTGGCCTAGAGGAACCCTTTTCCCTGGATACAGACTTGATGGATCATGGCCGCAGTAAGTTTGGGAACGGGAAACATGGATAAATTCACCAATCGATACACACACACAGACATATACAAATATAATAACATAATGTATATATATATATATGTACATACACGCATGCACATGTAAGAAATTGGATCAATGGTTGAACCAAGTGACTAAGCTGTTTTTTTGGAGATCCCCCAATGAGGGCACGAAGCTTGGGGCTCTTCAGTTTTGCCCCAATCTGAAAGCGGGGATCGCAATACCGAAATTCCTATGGGACCATTTACCGGCTGAAAAGAGATGCCAAGGGTTTGACCCATACACTGGTGGATCCAAAATTTGGGAACCTACTCGTACGGTCTACCTGAACTTTCCCGTGGTTTAAATTTATCATGATTTTAATGTGTTTCAATGGCAATGAATCTGGGATGATTTTGGCATAGAAAAGTCCTTCCACCGTAATTTCCAGGTGTCGATCCTGGGTGCAATTCACCCCACCGTCTCCCAAGGGGTCCACCATGGAGAGTCAGGTATCCACAGCTCCGCGCCATCCATTTTTTCTTGAAGCCCTGCGCAGCATCCGAGAATATGTGGTGAAACACAACCAGATTCTGGGATGAAAGCTATGAAACTTGGGTACAGTAATAGAGAGCAATAGACCCAGAATGGACTCATACAGTTGGTCATGTCATTTTTTGCTTCAACGCATCCAACCTTGGGGCGTCAAGCACCTATTGAGATAGGTGCCCAAACTTACCAAAGGCTTTGCAGTTGGTTGCGCCAATTTTCATAAATTCACCAGTTCTGGAGCTGATTTTTATATGTTCTCTTTTTTATGCCACTAAAACACTAAAACTGGAGGTTTTTGCGGGATCTCCATCTTCTTGCAGGACGGTTTGCGGTCGCGATCGCCGTACACCAACCTATGATTTGATGTTTCTGACAGCCTGGGGAAGGCTCAGTATGCTGGCGCGCAGCTGGCAAAATGGGCTGAAGCAATCGCAGCTGCACTTTTTGGAGTCCCTGTTCCTCCGGGAACCAGTGGAGACTGGCTTTGTCTATTTAAGGTGGTTAGGAGGGAGCTGTCAGGAGCTATGGGTATATATATATATATAATTTATATATATATATATATAAATATTCCCTTTTCAATGGAGAGTTTTTCAGATGGGAAGCTACTAAGACTTTCCCAACTACATGATAGATGTGTGTTTTTCTCATACTTCTTGTTGTTGGTTGCAAGATGTTGCACATATATATATATGATTTTGATGGATTTGTCACATAGACAAAAAAGGAGGGATGACGGTGCCAACGGGACTTTCATGTTGTAGGGATGGGTGAGTCAGCCAGATTCCGGTGTTGGGGAGTTGGGGTCACCAGAACTGAGGGGAAACCAGAACACTGCAGAACGACCCCTACTTGTGGTGTATTCTCTCGTCGTCTCTCTCTCTCCATATTTATCTATCCAATATCTACTTGTCTACCTGTCTACCTGTTGGCCTATCTATCTACCTACCTCCATCATCCTCCATCTATGGTGTCCCCTAAAAGCTCCCCCAAATCAATCCATTGAAGGATAGTTTATCCATATTTTTTCTCATTTGGCGCTGGTGATTCCCTCATTTATATCCATCTTGTCTGGCTTGTTCAGCCAAGATGTTCCACATTTTGTCCAAGTAGATATGGGAGGGATTGTCCCAATAAATCTCCACATTTTGTTCCTCCTTTTCAAACATTCTCCAACATGTTTCAAGAATTGTCACATGTTTTCCCACAATTGTTCCTATTTTCCCAGGAATTTCCATATTATCCAGGAATTACCTTGTCTTTTTGCAAATTTTCCATGACTTCTCCCAGTTCTTTGTCCCGTTAAGGACGCCACCTTGGTCCACCTGGTGCTGCACGTCTTGCCACACCACGACCTCGAAGACTTAGCGGCGCAGCCGCCGCCGCGCAAACACGGCGCGCGCCTGGAGCGGTGGCTGGAGCGGATGCAGCGGATGCCAGGCGCAGATGTGGATAGATGTAGATATGATTATTATATATATATGATTATATATATATGATAGATGTAGATGAAATTTATTGAATGTATACATGTTATGATTATATATATGATAGATGTATATAAAGTTGATTGAATGTATGATGATGATGATGATGATGATGATTGTTAATTAGCACTCAGAAAGTTTCACTCTAGCAGTATATTTAGTATTATTATTACTTCTTTTTTTTTGATATATACACATACATGTATGTGTGTTTTGCCCTCATTATCACAGAAAATGACATTGTAGATGTGTCTTTATGTATATAATATATGAATATATAGTATATATATACATATGGGTGTGTGTGTGTATGTGCCAAGTAATGTTGATACAGTATCGATACAGTAATCATGCCCACTATAGTCACTAGAGTCTGAGCTACCATGAACCATTTGACATCGTTCCAAGATTGATGTGTGATGATGACATGTGCAAGTTTTTTTGAAGGGATGCCTAAGGTCTTAGCTGGCACTGTTCAGGCACCAGAAAAGCGAAGACCTTGCCGTTGCCAGAGGAATATGGTGAAGTTCAAGCTCTTTTTCAGGCAAGTGCTCTGAAATAAAAACAGGTGTAGAACGTGTAGAAGAACATTTGGCCAAACTGTGGTTGTTTTCTTGTCTTGATTGTCTTGGCAAGCTGGCTTGTGGTTCAACACACAGGGGGATGATCTCATCTTGGTACCGGTGGCAGTGAGCCCTGCCTATGACAAGCGCCAGCTACGGGAACTGCATTTGAAGCAGCACCGCACGGGGCACGTGGGGATGGATTGCTGAAATGGGTTGTAATTGGATTATATTATATAAATGATTTTACTGGGTTATATGATTCAGTAGCATCACAAAAAAGATAGAAGTGAGGAAAACAACCTACCAAGATAGTGGTAAAGTTAACCTGTTCTGTCTTTGGGGGCAACCAAACTCCCAGATTTCAATGGGAACATCATCGACAAACAGCTCTAAATGGGGACCTGTCCCCATTGCCATTTTGATTACCGGATGGTAAATTGGATTAAATGGGATGAACTTTGGATTGCTTGCCTTGATTTTCTTGGTATGCTGGTGGTGTGTAGCCATACACTGAGATGTTTTTGTTTGGGGGGGGGGGATAGATAAATTTCATGAATTTTGGACCTACAGGATCCCTAAAAGATCCCAAAAATATATAAACATATCATAAACTGATGATTACATCAAATTACAGTAACATGTTGGACTTTCGGAAGGGGATCAACGTTAACCAGTTCCATTTCTGGGGTCTTTTCCGGGGACGATTCAGGAAGTGCCGTGACAACAGCAGTTGTTTTCGCGAAAACGTGTCCTCAACGGCGCAGCAGCAGTTCCCTGAACGGGATCCCAGGAACAACTTCCTGCGACTGGGAGGCAATTTGTGAGCAGGGCCACCCATGGCCAACCGAGTAGGGACAGAGGCAAGCGATGATTTTATATATACCCTCTGGTTATTTAACATAGCTATGGTATAGATGGCCCATAGAAATAGATGGTTTACCTATTAAAAATGGGGATTTTCCATGGCTATGTAACAAATAACCAGATGGTATATATAGCCCTCTATATACCCATTCTTGGACACACCTGCTGCACTGCAATTTTCATCAATTTTCACTGACTTTCTGGCACTCATTTGACTCATTCTCGTCTGCTTTTCTATTGGGTTGATTTCGCTCAGGTCAAGGTCTAGTATTTTTACAGGCTTAGGTGGTCTAGCCACATTGACTGAACCAGTGGAGGTGTTTAGCTTCTTGTCATATCCCACTTGAACTGGGTTTGTCCGAAAATGTGCTGCCCCCAAAACGAATGCTTTATTTGGTTATTCATCATCTTCCCACTTGAAAGGATTTCAATTTGCCATACATTGGGCTAAATCTCTGTTTTCAGACCACGCTCAGATGGTTGAATCTTTCAACTCTTCGGGGGGTGACCTGGTGACCAAGGACCCCAGGGGCTATTGGGCAATTTAGTGGATATGCTGGGAATATGTGGGGCAACACATGGCAACACATGGTACTCTATTGTCATATGCTGTATGCCATATGCTGTAGCGTATGAGAAGCTATAGCAACGATTAGCAACGTATATGATGATAGATGATGATAGATGGTAATATACACATATGATAAGCTATTGCAACATATTTATTCATAACATTGTCATTCTATATCAAACATAATGTTCGGAAGTGATATTCCTTTCTGTGAAATGGAATGGGCCCAGACTGCTCACACACACATATAATATATATATATATATGTATATGTATATATATATATATATGTGTATATATGTAATGTGGATTGAACCACAACCCAGAAACATTCTTGAAACCTCACTTTTGGATACTTTTGACTTTTGCCTTGTTTGCTGATGAACCCTCATGGGGTTGAACAGCCCATTGATCCCTATATTCATGGTTTCAACCGCCACTCTTTGCTTAAACACCTATATTTTTTGTTTCATTCCGTATATTTTGGCTATTGGTTGAAAATGGTTGAAAAATGTCAAGCCAGGATTATAGAATAAAACCCTGCTGGACCAATAGGGTCACCAATTCTGACATAAATTCGCCACTATGTTGGCTTCAACCCTCCACTGAATAGTTTGAGTTTATTCTCATGGGTTCACATTCCTGCAAATGGTAATAAACCTGGGATGAATAAATACTAGTATATGATTCCCTTGCTTTAGTGTTCCTAGCAATGATAAACATCTTTTTAGATTACTATCATCGTCAAAGCATCAGTAAACGACAGGTAGAATATCATTAGTTAGTTTTTATCTTAGTAAGCAATAGCCAGTAGTATTACATAATATTGGGTTATTTATGGTTTGTTGTTTGTAAACGTCCCAGGCTCGTCTTCAACGATGACGGTGGCATTTGGGAAGGTAGCTGGACTGCTGCTGAACAACAGCAGTTCCGACAGGCGGCAGCTGCAGCAGCGGCAACCGCACGGGAGGAGTTGTGAGTGCCCAAAGTGGCCGCTTGAATCAGCAATAGATGGGGGTTGGACCAACAAAAAAAGTTGGATATTATATATACTGGTTGGTGGTTTCAAACATTTGTTTTATTTTCCATAATATATGGGGTAATCCTTCCCATTGACTAATATCTTTCAAGATGGTTAAAACCACCAGCCAGATATACAGTACATTACAATTATGGATGTTTCACCCAAAGTCATGAGTTTTTTTTTTTCCAGGAAATGATTGAATAAATGTTGATGATGTTATCGGATGTTATCGGCATCAGCTAGGCTTAACCAACAAACATGGTGGGTTGAAGCAACAAGATGACGGTGCCCATGGGATTTTGGGGGGCAAAAAATGGGTGCAAGACTGATGATTTGATGATGACTTCCACTTGGGAATTACTGATTCATTGATGGATTTGTTAACATACCCTCTGGTAAACTAACAGTTTGCTATTGAAAATGCCCATGGAAATAGTGGATTTTCCCATGAAACATGGTGATTTGCCATAGTTATGTTAGTTTACCAGGGGGTAAATTCCAAATGTTACTTCCATGTTTCCCAAGCATTTGGAATGACAATTTCATGATGATCCCACTTGGGCGATTTTTTTGGGGCTGATTCACCACCAAGCCAACATCTGCAGAATTGGTCTTGGCAAATTGGTGGTCCAACCGGGTTGGCTTTGGAGAACTGTGACTTGTTCACATCGACATTTCATCTTTGTTGAGGCTAGCAATGTTCCTTTGGATGGCCCACATCTGCAGAATCTCTGAGATTGCAATGTGGTGGGGCAAATCCTCTGAGAAGCCCTGGCAAAAAAAATATAGGTTTCCCGCGTGGAAACATTCGGGACAAGATTGAGCTTCATCATGCCGGAAAAAGTCTGTGCAGGTAGCTGGCCGGGTTTTCGCTGAAAAACTCATGGGAGAACCCCTTGGGTATTTGAGAGTTTGATGGGTTATTACTATGACCAGCCAATCTGTGGCCAGATGGCCGTTCAATATCAATATGACTTCATTCTGGGGTAATCACTTAAGTCTTAAGTTTGTAGAGATTTATTAACATCGTTCGCGACTGGAATATCTTTGGATACATGATACCCTTAGTAACCATACTATATACTATTCAAGCGTTATTCCTATTGCAATACCACCAGTCACTGCTAGCACCCCTCTGAGTTACTGTTGCTGAATGAGTATTCATGGTGATACCCCTAGGCTTGTGGAAAAAAATATGTTGATTGTACAAGTAAGCTGACTCCTCACAAGCAGCAAGTAACTGTGAAATGCTACGGGGTCATCCCGATACCCCTACAATCAACTTTAGTTGGATCGAATATTATCCATTGCTCGGCTGCAGGTTATGTTTGATTGTATATATTGTTGTATCCTGTGATGAAATATATAATTATATAATGCTATTCATATCTTTCATATTAGAGAAGCAGGAGCTTTTTTTTGTTGCTTAGATCCTCCATTGATCCATCCTTCCTGGGACACTAAACTGTGCACCAAGCAGCGACAGTTTTTTGGATGGTTTTGACGACACAAAAATCCAGGGGCCAAAAAGATGGTCTGTTGATACCTGGAAGACAACAGACTTATCATAGTTGTCCCATACAAAGTAATGTTTATTTCAACCTTATCTGCAGTCCTTATTAATCATTCTGTATGCAGGTTAATAAGGTTTGACAATTATTTAATCTTAATATTTGAATCATGAATATATGCACCGTTATAGTGTTTTTGTGTTCCAATGAATCTGTTAATCACATGGTTGAATATCAGGCAGGTAGCAGCCTTGATCGACAGGACCGGGAACCCTTTACTTCCACCGGCTTTGTGGAAGACTTTCGCTTCCCGAGCCTCCAAGCAGCTGCGGAGGACCAGAGCAGCATGAACGGAGCGCCTTGAGAGATGGCTGGGTTGGTCTGAAAATCGGCGACCCCAAATTTGATGGTGAACATTTAGAACATTCAATGGATATTTGGAAGGTATAAAATGGATATTTACTCAGCATGTTCCCTATTAAATGGATATTTGGAAGGTCCACGGTCTACCCCATTCTCAGACAGACCCAGATGAGGATCATCCAGTGCCGTTTTGGAGGTGTTTAATAGGTGTATATCATGGATGCGAATGGGATGATGTTTTTTTCAAAACACCAATATTTCTGGGTTGGGTTAAACAAGCATGAGCGAGTCAGATTGAGATCAGGTTGGAGGTGTTTGTCCTTTATAGCTATATGAATCCTCTATAAGAAGCAGGCTTTTGGAGGATTTTGGGATCAAGTGTGGGGATTTTGAACATCACTTGATAGTTGGATGATGTTCAATTAGCAGATTTACCAACCCTTGTTTGAGCATGGGGATGCGTCAAATGCATAGTTTTTTTTTGCTGAGACATCCCCAAAGACGAATGGACTAGAGTCTATTTGGGGATCAAATTTGCAGCAGAAAAACCATGCAGCAGTAATGCCTTAGTCCCGAAAGCCCTGTAGTGTTTCCCCAACTTCAAACCCTTAAAGTTGGAAGGATTCGGCTATGGTGGGTGCCTGAGTAATGGATTTTGTAACAATGTGAGCTAAGTCGACTATGTCTATGCTTTTCAAGATGAATATCAGAAACCCATCACATATGTATATCACGTGTATGTGTTGCATATGTATACACTACATTGTTACATGCATATGTGCCATTCTGTACATATATGTTGTCTAATTACAATAAATATACGTATATGCATATATATATAATCATATATATATATTATATGCATACTTATGTTTATAATCCAGTATTTTATGTTAATCATTCTTGTACCCTACATTATACCATCGCTTTCTGAAAGTCCCAGGTGCTTTGTGCTGTTTTCGCTGGCGATGGCGACATGGTGCGGCTTCTGATGCAGCAACGAGCGGATGTGAACGCGCGGCTGCATGGCTTGTCGCAGCTGGGTGCCATGGCGAAAATGTCCTCGAGGAATCGTAAGTGCTTTAAGCCTATACTCCATCTGTTTTAAGTTATGTGTTTGCAATGTATTCTATGTATATATATATAATATATTATATAAAATATGTACATATTATATATAATATGTATATTATATATAATATGTACATATTATATATATATACATAGGGAGAGAGCTATACACATGTATTTGGTTGAACTGGTGAATACTGGTTTAGCATTGTTTAACAATTTTCTGTGCATATTGTGCTCAATCGCTTAATACACCAAGATGGCAAACATTGCTAAATAGCATTAATTGCCGTACCCACCCGCATTTACCATAGGATTAGCCATAATGCACCAAACCTAATGCAGTGGTAACCCCACCCAAAAGTAGTTTTGGATAAATCATATCCAGTGGGGTTTACCACTAAAAAAGATTGATAAAACCATTTGGTGGAGCGTTGGAATAAGCCTCCATATAAACACAATATTTACTGTATGTACTTTTTTACTTACTTATTTATCTTAATATGCAAATATACATACATATATTATGCGTATGTGTGTGTTTGTGCATGTTCTACATCTCCGAATTCTAATGAGTAAATCACCTAGTTGCCGATCCAAATTACCCTTGGAACATCCAGGGAGTCTTTTTCAGGATCAGATGGGGTTAACCAATGAAGATGTGAACAAATGTTGTGAACAATTTGGATTTAGTCCAAATATTTCGTGATTCCAAGAATGATCCCTTAGCTAAAACAGTAGCATGGTCACGTGGTCCCCTGGGCTGGTTTCTTGACCCATCCCCATTTATCAGAAACCAGCCAGGCTACTTTGACAGCCAGACACCTTTGATGGCCGCCCTGAAATCGCAGCAAGCGCCTGGTCGGGACGGGCCCCCTATTTTTTAAAACAGATTTACCATGATTTGCCATCCCTTCAATTCTATTAAAAATATCTAGGTTGATTGGTTATCAATTAATGAGAATATGTGAGAATACTACCTGGCTTTGCCATGGGATGAGCTGGGCCCCTGGGCCCCATGGCAGGGATTTCCCAACCTTAAACACCGGGATGGGCCCCACTGAAATGAGTCCGAATCGCACGACTGGTACAGGATTCTGATCCCAAGTACCCACTGATGTACCTTATAGATTCTGGAATTGTTGAATTGTTGGGGCTATAACTTGGCTATAAGGGTATATGTATATATATATATATATATATATATCCATGTGGGTTTTCAATCAGGTAAATTGAGTAACCAGTGCAACCATGGTTTGTTCTGTTGGATCGCCCCAGGATCACCGCACCAGGCTATCATTGAAGTATAACCCAAAAAGAAAACATCCCAGTCCCATGATAAGCTTAAATCAGAACAACATCCCAGAATTCCAGAATCTTTTTATTGAAATCCAGAATTATTCTGTCTTTTCCATGCTTAGTTTTCCGTGGTGGTTGCCATCCAAAAAAAAACCGCCCCTGGCGGCTCCACCAATTTTTAGGGCGCCTCCGTTGTGTCGGCATTGCTGGAGATGCGCGCGGACACGGAGATCAGATCAAGGAGTCCGGCTGCCGTGGGCGCCAAGCGTTTTTTGGGGCCAACCGTTGCATCCCAAAGAACCGTTGGAGACCGAAGAAACAACAATGACTCATAGAGTTTAATTATGTATATGTTTCCTCCGTCCATATCCATAATATGCATGTATATATATATAAATATATAAATAAGAATAACAACAACAATAATAATTGTAATAACTCAATATATATATATATATATATGTGTGTGTGTGTGCGTGTACATGTGGATATATGTGGATGGATGTATATTTATACATATAGATCTGTCTACTGTTTTTGATGTATGGGCAATGTTGAAGAAACAACAACATATCGTAATTGTTTTGGTGGTGAAGGAAACATGTGACTCTAGGTTTTACGGGGCATCAAAGCCAGTTGTAAACTACATCCATACGTAGTTTTAAGATGTAATAAATTTGGGTTGGCTGGCAGGTTTACCAGATCTGCCAGATACATGATAGATTGGGAAGGGAAACACAATGAAAAACCTGTGTAATTTCAGGGACGCTCGAATGGGTAAATTCATTATGAAACCTTGGACTACAGGCAAGTCATCCACACACTAGCTTTTAACGTTGAGGGGTATAGCTAAAGAACGGACCTGAGAATGTGTGTACCCTCTGGTAAACTAACATAACTATGGAAAATCACCATTTTTCATGGGAAAATCCACTATAAATGGTGATTTTCCATAGTTATGTTAAATTACCAGAGGGTATAATATTTTGTTAAGGGGCAATACAAGTAAGTTATAAATATGTGGTGGTGGACCAAGCACAACCAACAACAAGATTGGATAGGAGGAAAACTCACAAGCCAACTGACCCAGCGTCTACATCTGGCCATGGTGAATTCCCTACTTCATCCAATTCCAAGAAGATTTGTTTTTGAAAAATCGCAAGATGTGTCCTTGATTGGCTTAATCCAATGACATACAATTTCTGGATGCTTAACCCCATCAAAATCCTTTTTCTGCTGGAGGACGGCGATCAAATGCAGCTATTTGGTGCGATCCCCTGAGCATGTGGAGGCCTGACGTAAAAACCAATTAACATCATTAACTTGGCACTTGTGGATTAGAATCCCAATATCATTAAATCATGAAATTTCAATCTTTATCTGTTTAAATCTTATATAAATCTTTAAAATCAAGGTTTTTGGTAGTTTTCCAACCCAGAAAACCGCAATTTTTCCCGTTGCTTCAGCCCTGCAGTTGTTGCTGGCGGCCCGGGCGGACTTCCAGCACGGCGGGCCTGGGAAGATCACAGCGCTGGCGGGCGCGGCGGCGTGGGCGTCGGCGGCCACGGTGAAGACCATCTTGGACGCGGGGTGCCTGGGTGAAGGTGAGATGTGCCATGGACAAAAGTTAGATATGATAGATATGATAGGTACATTTGTTTATGTGCGTTTATACATATATATATATATATAAGTGATATATGTTTATATTTCCATATGCTACATGTACTATAGTTACTATATATACTATATGTATATGTATATATATATACATATGCTATAATTAGAAAAGTTCCAAGTTACGGACGATGGTCATGGTTAATTAGCATTCACGCCATCATGTCAACCACATCGTCATGTCAACCACCCATCATCAAGTAGTTGGGAAGTGCAACAGTTTGGAAGTTAGATGGTGTCATTTATATATATATATACATAATATTTATAATAGCAATAATAATTTATAGTAATAATATATATATAATATAATATATATAATATATAATATATATCCATACCGGGGATGCTTATATTTTTATTATATTATTAACAGGGCTTTATGTAGCCCTTCTTTCTTCGGATTCCCATCATGGGATGACCATTTGGCGCTTTGGCGGACCTGCTGGAGCAGTTGACATCGACCCTGATGGGCCATAGCCGGGTGGTTATACTACCCAATTTTCAATGGATTGGTTTAAGGGAAAATCTACAGGAAACCATGGTTTTTACCATCAAATATAGGGCTTTCCTGTAAATTTTCCCTTAAACCAATTCTATGAAATATTCTTGGGATATGAGAATAACTGGAAAATTTTACTACGAGTTATACCAGTTCTATTTTGATGGGTTATACTACCAGTTTTTTTCTACCCTGATTGGAATCCATTGTGGTGACTGGAAAAGCTGCTTTGAGATGAGCAAAAAGTGACTGGTTGGAATAGCAAACGACAGCTTGATGATATGATGATAGCCTTTGGGATCTCACCATGAATGGGTTCTACCATGAAGAATATGGGATATAATTGACAAGTGATGGTTGGTTGATGATTAGTTCGGGGGTACACAAAACCATGTTTTGGGATTATCATAATCCATTATGGGGATCCCTATCAACCAACTAGACAATGTAAGGACCGAGGGTTTTGAACACTGCTCAGATATTTAGTGAGGGCTTGAGAATGGGATTTAGTGGGAATTTTGGAATATAATAACCCTTTTATGGAGATGTAATGGCAATATAATGGTAATATTGCGTTTCTGTACTGAATATAATGGTATAATACAATGGTAAAATATAATGCGAATATAGCAATTGTGGACACGGGGTGCCTTGGATTTTCATGGCATTGTGTTTGGTCAAATTATTAGTTATGATCATGTTCCCAAAAAGAAATGCAGCCCTTATGTAACTATGGGTGTTTATATGATTGGCTGGTTCTGGGGTTGGGGTAATTTTGGATTTGGGCAAACAAAATTGTGTGAATCTGGCAAGTTATTGGGTAGGCTACCTAGGTTTAATTCAAACAAGAACAGTTATTTGCACTAAACTGCCAAACGTATGTGCTAATTAAGTTTTGGGGTGCAGGGTCTCTAAGATTTGCCATGCTGGTTAAGATGAAATCTGGGAAGGGATGACAATCAATTGCAAGAACACTGTGATTTTTATAGTTATGGAAGCTCAATAATATTTGGAGATTGAATCAAATTTTAGCCAACCAAAAATAGGGACTTCACATGATTTAATCCGAAGTTCATCAAAATATTTGTTGTCTCATATTGTCCCTACCTTTTCGTCTACACCAACCGGTTAACATGGAAGTTAATCATCCAAAATAAAATGGTGATGGCCCCTATTCTTGATGGTAAAACACTTAAACAATGTAAGCTGTAAACCCTAATTTGTGATGCTTAAATGCCCATTAAATCCCAATTTTTCACGGCTAAGTCCCCATCTTTGATGCTTCAACATTTTTTTTGCGCAGGTACGATCCCAACAGCACCAACGCTGAAGACAGTGGCACCTGTTTGGGTCATGGGCTTAGAGGACACCCTGTTTTTTTGACCCGGGGGGGACGACCATTGCTATGAAAAATGCGTGAACATTGCCCCTTTATCGGAACATATGAGAAAATCGCCTATAAATGGAGGCTTGAATGGGAAAATCAACTGTAGATGCTGGATTTTCCACATCAAACTGTTGAATTACCAGAGGAAACCATAAGTTCCAGGGGAAACCGCATGAGTTTTGCTGAAAATAGATATATAATTATATATATGTATATTGTAATTGTTAAGACGTGTTTAGACTATGAATTAATACTGGCCGCTATTGGCTGAGTTGGGGAAGTCCAGAGTTTTGGAACACCCACTCCCGTCAATGAGTTTCCACGGTTCCACGCTTTCAGAGCAGTGCTAGGAAGGGACTTCCACCAGCGCATGACTTGCTTGTGGTTTCGAATATAGTATGTTTGTTTCCATGATTTTCCACCCTTACCAGGCAGTGTTTGGGACGATAAGGTGACTCCCAAGCGCTAGCATGGTCAATTAATGACTACTCCGGATTTCTTTGAAAGTGTTATTGTTATATGGGCAGCGAAACAGCCAAATTAGTTGATGCGTATCTTCCATTTGTGTAATCTCTGAAACCGGTAGGTGATTGCCAACTGGCTAGTAAGCCTAGAGAAACTGGCATATATCAAGGGATATGGGGCCCAGTTGCCCTGGATACGCACTCCATTCAGAACACCCGTGCTGAAAAATATGCCTATGTACGAGCTATTCTATTTGTTGTTGTTGCTTATATTACTGTACTGCAATATTACTGTTTTTGCTGGTAAAGAAAGCCTTCGAGCTTCTGTTCAGATGCTAGCTGGTAAACCTTGCCGTTAACGCTTGCCGCAAGGTTCGCTGATGAAGGAATTGTTGTGAGGGAATATCATCTCCTACTATTCTACAGTACAGTATAAACACTCCGTTAGCCAAACATGGCAAGTGGAAATCCCCAAACTTAATGGAGGTGTCATATAATTAATGGGGAAATCATTTTTAAATTTGGTATTTTCGGCTGCCAAGTTACTGAAGGGTAATTTATCTCGAAGTTTTAACAGGATCTCAAATTTTGGGATGTTCCATCTCCAAGTAAGTTTAGCATGGCATCATGGTAATGTCAATTTTGAACTCAAAAAAAATAAGTCTGGTTGATTACATCATCTATGATGACTTATCGGGGTTCCTGCCGAAAATAATCCCACACCCCTACTGTAATACATCCTAATACTATATAGGGGTATTGAATGTTAAGGGATTGATCAGATCTTGCCATTGATGGCGAAGTCTTTGTTGCAAGATATCTCCAACAGTAGCCGGGCGAGTTCCAAGGTCACACCCCTTTGCACAACCTGGCGATCCACTCCCGCGACAATCCTGAGGCGCTGGAGCTTGCTGGGAAAACCATAGAGCTATTGCTGGGGGATTTTCCAAGCCACGTTTGATAACACCGGAGGGTGTATATATATATATCTGTGTGTGTGTGCTAATAAATGACCAATGTGTATGACATACATATTACATATATGCATATGCATATACATGTAATATATATATAAATGTATTTATTTATTTATACATGATTTACCGTAACTGGCAAAGATGGATATCCTGGTTGGTGGTGTCAGTTAACTCACGACCAGGTCATCGAATCAGCTAAGCTCTTGCTGGCCTACAGAGCCAATGTGCGGCTTGGTCGACGTCGCGGTGAAAAAGCGCCCCTACAATGAGGAGGATTGAGGGCGTTTGTTACCAGACATGGTTTTCCCTGTGCTAAACTAAGATAAATCTGGAAATCCATGCGTTTCCTTATAAAAAATAGCTATAAATTGTTGGATGTTCATGGGTTTTCCATACCTATGTTAATTTACTGGAGGGTGTTTCTGCTTGTAAATGCCACGACTTGCCCTTCACTTCATTCTCGTGGCCTGATATGTGTGTTATGCAGATGCACATCCAACTCACCAAAAGCCAGACGATTATTGCCGCCAAATTGTTTTGTTTTTTGTTGTCTTTGGTGTTACTCAGCTAGGTAAAGCAAAATACTGTATGTGCACTTATATTTTCCCCATTGGCTAAATACTTAAAGCATTAACATACAAACAGTTGGTTCCTGTCGTGCCACATCGGTATCCGAAGATCAGCCAGAAATGGGTTGCGGGTTGCTTCCCTTTCCCTTGTCATGGCAATCCCATCACATCTGCTTGTCACATTTGTCACTGTTAATACCTCGCTGAATGGAATGATACCCTCTGGTAATGCACCAGAGCTATGGAAAATCACCACAGATTTTGATCCATTCTTAGTACAGTACTAACTATCTACCATCTGGTCATTAAACATAGCTATGGAAAATCCATTATAAATGGAGGTTTCTAGCTGTGAAAATCATCTGTAAATGGACTATAGCTGCCATAGCTAGGTGAAGCTTCCAGAGGGTAAACCACTTTGTTTGTGACATCCAATAGCTGTGGCATTTGTTGAACTACATGGACCTAACCAGCCGACTTCGCAAGGGGAACCATCCCAAAATTGGGCAGTTTAGGCTAGTGAAATATGACTGATTAATCAATTGATTGGTTAGATTGCTAATTAATGCTAAATAATCAATGAATATTAGTTATCTAATTTTTGATCTCTGAATTACGCATAATTTCTTACTCCAGATATAGAAGTGGGTCACTGATACTCAAACGTTCGTTGCACGGCCCAGGAATGCCCGGGTAACTCCCAGCTATTTGGCAGCAAGATGTTTTCAAATTTCCCATGAAAAACTTGCCATGAATCCTATTTTTCACTGGATTGGTATAAGGGAAAACCTACAGGAAACCATGGTTTTTACCATTAAGATCATGGGGGTTTCCGGTTAAAATTGTCCCGTAAAGCAATCCAATGAACTTTGAGGCAAGGATCATCAAGGATCCATGTTGAGAAACTCCTTACTAGTTCCCTTCCAGACCACTTGAAGGTTGGAAGTTTCAGATTTGCGAACCACCTGCAGCATGGTTTGAATCAATCTTTACCACACGAAATACCCATTGCTCACACGTATATGTTTAAGAAAATTATGCATGATGCATACCTGAAGCACTTGGAAATTGGCTCAGGTGGACTGGCGAAACTGGGGAGTGCCTTGGCACAGATCTACGGGAAAGTCAAGAAGAAGCCCTCCAGACAAGCAGCTCGCTCAACAGAAGGTGTCGAACATTGGCGAGCGGGGCGAACAGAATTCATATACAACACGGCTCCTGGAATGTCATTTTTATTGCACTGGTATAATATTACAACTGGTTGTTGGTTTCAAACATTTTTTATTTTCCATAATATATGTCCTTCCCATTGACTAATATTTTTCAAGATGGTTAAAACCACCAACCAGATTACAATATATTACATTTTTGCGTGTAAATATGTGTAAGAAGATGTCCTGTATTTTGCCATCAGCATTTTGAATCCGGGGATTGAATGAGGATGTGCGTAGATGTGTTGTGTACGGGATGCAGTATGGCCGCCATGGCCTTATTTGGGTTTACTTCCCAACATCTGCTCCAGGTGTTTTGGTGAAAATCCTGTCACATCCCGCATGTTTGTTGGTTAGAATGTATAACACTCTCACTCTCACCCTTGTTTATTGGATTGGTAAAGCTCCTTTAAAAATTCCAATGTTTGTTGGTTGAAGATATCGAAAGCCTTTAAGAACCTCCATGAAATCCCAATTGCCATCCGCGGAACAACTTACCCTGCCAAGAGCCGGGGGTTGGCAGGTGGAAGACTCAAGCTCAAGATCCACAAAAGTCCAAATATGTGTTGCTTGAAGATTCTTGAATATCAAAGAGTGTTAATAATATTTAATAATCACCACACCCTTCCAAAATTTGTTCGTTAAAGATTGTTATAAGGTAGGCCCCCCAGTTATAAGTTGCTTTCTAAACCCCGTCAACTAGTTCGATACATCTACCATAAACCCAACATTGAACATCATTGAACACTCACTGAACCAAATGGTGCTTGGCACCGACTTAGCTAACATTTATCAGCTATATAAAAGTCATTCAAACATCCATAATTTTCTTGGTGGGAACATATTGAAATCCCATTAAAAATCATTGAAATCAAACAAAACATTAAAAACCCTATTGAAAACTCCATAGTTATTTTTGTGAAAACCCATGTTTATACCATTTGCTGGCGAAACAATGCCATCTTTATCCAGCCTCCACCTAAGGTGCAACACCTGGCAGCCTTGCCCGGCTTGACGCCACTGGGGGTGGTGGCATGGTCGGGGCACCAGGCGCTGCTGGGCTGGGCTCACCACTCGGATTCGGCTCCCCGGGGAATTCTCCAAATTTATGGTGATTTATGGAGATTTGAGCAACAAACTAAGGTGGATTTATGGGGATGTAAGCAATAGACACTTGGATTGATTTGGATTTGTTGGAATTTACCTGGTTGAAAGACACTTTATATAAACCTTTGGCATCTTTTCCTACATGGCAGCACTTTCTAACGTGGTAAGCTCAATCATGATCTATTCAATTCCGCAAGGTGGTTTACCGACAGGTTTATCACATTATAATGTATGAGTAATGATCTTAATATGATCTTAATTAAGAGTCAAGATTGTCATTTTGTGGTATGCAATTTTTTTGATACCTATATGCAGGACAGCTCCATTTCAAGTCCAGGTTCCTGCCATCCCGACAAAGCCCAGGCTCAAATTGGGGATTTGACCAACAGCATTTCTCAGCCAGTCATCACCTGGTATTGTCGCAGCAATGGCAAAAGCCAAGAAATTGAATGGAAAGGAAATCTCAAACCATCCAATGTGGGTGAACCAATAATAAACCATCCCCCAAATCACCATTTTTACAGGTGGCGTGAACCATTCCCAAATGGGTGGTTTATGACATGGTTTGACCCACATTAGATACAGTAATCCCATGTAATCCCCGTCGAAATGGGGGTGCTACTTAAAGGGTCCCGGATAGTAAGTGGTGAGTAACTGGTGTTCATCCATGGGATATTTCGAAGGGGATGTACTAACCATGTTGATTAACCAGTTACCCTTTGGTAAACTAACGTAACTATGGAAAATCACAATTTTTATAATGGGTAAATCCACTATAAATGGCCATTTTCAATAGCTATGTTATTTTACCAGAGGGTACTAAGTGGGATGATTCTACAAGTCACCGTGTCGATACCAAAATATAGTTTAATTTTGGATGCTTGGGGGTACCTCCATGACTTAGGAAACCTCCATATTATCTTTTATATTTTATGGTTGGTGATTTTTTTTTTGTAGTAACCAATGGATATATATATATACACTAAAAAAACAATAGTAACAACTATATAACATGTATATAGGTATATAAAAGTAAATATGGTAATGCTCCATGGGTTTCCATTACCAGGTTAGAAACACACCCGTTGCGGTTTTAAGTCCCTTCCGGCTTATTTTTCCGCCAGGAACTGGCCGAGCTTTTGCTGGAACATCATGCAGTCACTGGTACCCACTGGTACCCACTGGTTGATTTAGCCATGAAAAATGGTGGATCAAGGCCGCAAAATCCATAAAATAGCAGTGTCTTAATACAGGAACATGATGATGACCCGGCCTGGTAAACATACTAACAATCTAACATAACTATGGAAAGATCCACCATGTTCAATGGTGAAATCCACTATTTCTATGGTAATTTCCAATAGCTATGTTAAATTACCAGAGGGTAACCAGTGGATTTGGGGCTATTCTTTTTTCAGACAAACCCATATGACCCAGCGGGCGGTTGCCTGCTGAAATTGGAATTTGACATTATGAAAACCCAGCCAAAACGGGATATTGCTTTACTACTGATGGTAGTGATGATCATGCGATTGTTTGGGTGTTTGACCCCCCAATTAAAGGCAGCCAATAGATATAGAACTTGAATGCTATACCAAACTGGCCCCTATACTTCCCGCAAGGGACAATATTGGTTTTGCTTGTGGCCTTCTTTCATGGGTGGGGGAATGGCGGCACAATCCAGTGGATGTGCTATTATTTTGCTTAGGTTCAAGTTTCAACAACTATACCCAAGTACTTTGATATAACACGCATGTTTGTTTTTTGGTTTTGATGCACAGTGTGCAGTAACATAAGATATTTATGTTTACACAGCAGTAGATTCACACATGATTTTCGTACCTGGATGAAATTGCATGAGTAGACTTCCAACAGCGAGTGGACGACAGAATTTTCAATCATATCTTCACCATCACCAACTCCGTCCATGCTGGAGAAATCGTAGAGAATCAAGCCATCCTTAGGACTTGAGTATAGCCAACGAGCAGGGCTTCGCACCTCTGGAGCTTGCGCGAGGGTGGGAACAAAGTCATTTGATTCCCTTGTGCCTCGGCGAAAGATGTGGAAATATGTGGAACTAGTTGGGGAATGTGGCTATGGCTCAAACAAATTGTCAACTTGCCGGAAGATTAGCATGCTTTACGTAATTCAGTGTGAGGAGATGTGAAGCTATTGGAAAGATTGTCGGAGTGCATTAGCCGATCGTCGATCATGACATGAATTATGGCACTGAATTCAAGCAGGGCCAAATTTGCAATGTCGCCGGTAGATTATACATATTGATGCATATTGACGATTTGGAACCGTGCATAGCTAAAATGATCTAAATGCATGTAGCCACATTGAACACATCTATGAAAGATGTGAGGGAAGAAGCTTCCATGACGCAAGGATCAGGGCAGTGTGCAAGGGGCGTTTGCTTTTGACATAGGTAAAGGTACGGCCAGTTGACTAAGATGGATTTTGTCCATGATGTTATTGTATGCACGTTGTGTGGGCTGCAGAGCCGGGCGAGTTTTTGCAATCGGTTTCAAAGCCAAATTCTATATATATATATGCATATGTATATAATATGTATGTTTGTTATATGTATTTATACATATATATTCTATATGTATATGACACATTGATACATGCAAGTGCTGACTCTCATTGGTTTTGGTATGGACAACCAGATCAATCGCCGTCAAAAGATGGTTGAACCATTCAGTTTTGCGGTGCCCACCATGAGGTTTTCGACCTTCCACGTCTAGCCACCTGCGTGGACATTGCCATGGCAGGGAGCTGGTGTGGATTTGTCTGTTGGAAGATAGGCCATGATTGGACTGTTTCATTTTACCCTCTGGTAATTTAACATAGCTATAGAAAATCACCATTTTTAATAGGTAAACCATCTATTTCTATGGGCCATTTTCCATAGCAAACTGTTAGTTTACCAGAGGGTACCGCTTGGAATGTCGAAAAAAACACAATAGAGTGAACCTGCTATAACTTGTCGGAAGTGGGTTTCCATGGTGAACGTTCAGGTCAGTTCCAAAGCATCCCCAAAGATATTCTGGGGCTCGGCAGTCTCCTAAGGAGCTGCCGGTCCTTGGTAGGGATCGAGAACGTCATGCGACGAAGAGAACGAATAGCCGAATCGGCTGGAGGATGGGTAGAATGATGAGCTTCTGTGATTTTGACTTTAAGTGCAAATGCATATACTGTATAATTATATATATATATTATCTAGATAGTATATGTTAAGCTGTTTTGAGTGGACCACTCTCTGAAGAGTGACAGCAGGCAGTGAGAAACTTTCACTTGATAAGATCCTACTTGATGTTAGGGGACATGCGGATTTTCCATTGCCATGCTAGCCCCCAGTTGTGTTTGGTGGTTCCCAGGATTGTACCAACCTCCATAAGCACGATCACGGGGAGGATTTCATCATGTTGGTAGCCGGGGAAATTGGAACGCCAGTAAGAACAATCAGTTGAATTTCATGTAAAATCAATACTCAAAATTGCGAAATCATCCCAAATAGAGTTGGCCCCTTGGCAATGAAACATCTTTGACCGGCAGCTTTCTATTGTCAATGGCGCCTGCAATTCCATTTGGGGGTCATCTTGCATCATCCCAATACCAGGGGCATACCCAATAGTTACATAAACCCAGATTGGGGATTGCTGCTTATTGGGTTTACCATCAAATCCGGTAATGCAAAATCACCATTTCTTGTATGCCAAATCATTGAGCTAAATGGGCCATGGCTTCAGCTATGTTAAATTACTGGCGTCATCACTGCACCACTTCGCCGCGCCTATGAAGGCGGTTCAAACTGCCCCCGGGGCGACGTGTTTTGTTCTCCATGCTCGGAGGGGTGTGTCTCAGAGGCCATGGGGAATCAGTGCTCAGGCAGTGCACATGACACTCAGATGCAGAATGAGGGGCCCAGAGGTTGGGCCCAGAATTGGCTTGGTGGTTTTCGATTTGTTGTTGTCTTCCACTGCACCCCCTTGCGATGATGATCCAGAATAATGATTGACCCGACAAAACGGGGAATGTGTAGTCAGTATGAATGTGTGTTTTCTTTGGCAAATGTGACTTCAAGTGCGCCTTTGGTTTTCCATCCCTATAGCATGACCTTCCTCTCTCCCTGATGGTTGGAAAACCAAGCTGCTTCGGATGATTTTTTGGAGGATCCAGGGACATACCAGGCAGAGACGGAGACACGACTGTTTCGACTTTCGATCAGCTTCTAGGGATCGTTGTTTTTTTCCACCTCATGCTCTGGTGAAGACAAGGTTGCGAACTCGCAGCCGGTGCACCAGCAGCAGTTCCCCATGTATGTCTTGAAGGCGCTGGGTGGAACTTGACGAAGGATGAGTCAGTGATGATACCCTTTGGTAATCAAAAAGGGCAATGGGAAACCCCCTCAGTGGCTATAAATGGCGAATTCTCCATGGGCTATATCAAAATTACCAGATTATGTACAAACTATATGGGTCCAAGAATGGCCATAAGAATGTTTAATGTTTAATGTTTCCTAGTGGATTTGTCCCTTCTACCTTAGGTCTATAGGCTGTACATGAAGGCAGGTCCACTCTGCCACACCAAATTGAAGGCGAAATGATTGAGGCGCAAAAAAAACAGAAACGCCACAATCCGGCAGTTTCCCATCACCGAGGTGGTAAAACTCAATAAAACCAACAATGTTCTACATACATATTGCAATACATATTGTATAGATATAATACATAAATACATACATACATACATACATATATATATATATATGTATATACAATTATATACACATTTACATATATATATATATATATACAGATACATGTTCATATACATATACCTATATAAATGTACATATAAATGTACATGTAAATGTACGTATACATACACATTTACATATATACACATACACATACACAGACACATATCACACACATATATATATATATATACACGTACATGCATCCATCCATCCACCCATCCACTCACCCACCCACCCACCCACCCATCCATCCATGCATCCATCCATCCATCCATCCATCCAACCAGCGACCCACACATGCATGCATGCATCACACACACACATATCTATCTATCTATATCTATCTATCTATATCTATCTATCTATCTATCTATACTGTATATGTATATATATATATACACACATATGGATGGATGCACCAATGCACGATGGTTAAGAATACCTCGGAAAGAAGAATCAGATCCACCTTGACCCCTTGCACCTTTTCTGGCCTGACGAGGTGAGTGACTTCCTGGCCATGGAAGGGTCCCCAGTGCCGCATCAAAGGCTTATGGAGCGGCAGCTTCTGCAGGCCTGGGAGCCAGGCACAGCGGTCAGGTGGTCTGGGGGTTTGAATGTCTTAATGTAGAGCAGATGGGATTTTTAGTGGCAAAAATGGTCAATGAATGTCAAAACTATCATTGGACTTATGTATGCTACTGTTAACTGTTCGGATTAACGCACCAGCAGTTTACAAGTAGGCTAGGGTACCATTTTATGAGTCATGTTTTTTTTGTGGTAACCCGGTGATTTTTGGTCAACAGTGCTTACAGCATCTATTCCCAACAGCGGTGCGTCGTTTTTTGCCCAGCCCGGTTTCAGCGTTCCGCTGGAACCCGGAACCTTGGAAACTTGCTGTTGGGTTGCACTGCAGTGTGAATCTGGGGTTGACATTAGTTGGAATGGGGTCTAAGAATTGAGCTCCCTGTTTAGCAGTAGATGGATGGAATAGGCCCTTAGTCGACATGCACGGTTTACGCATGTCGAAGCGAGATGTTGTGAGATGAAAACCGGTGAAAACCTCAAAAAAACGGAAAAACATGTCCGCTGTGTCCAACATGCTGATGGTGTGAGTCACCCCGTAAGTAAGCTCTGGGTTCAGATTCGATGGTGCTAGGGATGTTCTCCATCTTCATCTCGCACCAATGGATTGGTTCCACCCATCCAGATCCTGAAGGCCCGGGTTTGAGGCAGCGGATCTCGCTTGACTTTGATGTGTCATAGTGATCATATATATTACCCTCTGGTAAACTAACATAGCTATTGAAAATGGCCATAGAAATAGTGGATTTATCCATTAGAAATGGTGATTTTCTATAGTTACGTTAGTTTACCAGAGGGTAATATATTTCATGATATTTCATGATCAAGGATGTGTGCAAAAGGCCACTGCCAAGCCACTTTTGACTCCAGAATGTCATGAGATTGATTGCGTAGCAACCTCACTGGTGGCGTTCGCCATAAATAATGGTTAAAGAGTGAAAGATCATCCCCAACATATAGCCTTATGAATCCAAGTAAGTGATCATAAATTGTCATAAATCAACAGAATTTGTCAATATTTGTCATGAAAGATCATGAATTCACTGACATTATCAGAAATTGTATATTCCCCATGTTGGATGATTTAAATTTTTGCAGGAAACCCCAGAGATCTGAGAGAGAGAGAGAGAGACAGTTTTAAAAAAGCAGACTTCCCCGTATTTTTCCCAACAAGACCAATCCCAGCAAGGTCAGCAACTAGCAGTGCTTCGCAGCTGCCTGCGACGTTTGATTGATGGGACCATACAGGCAGCTACGCTTGGAACCCTGCCACGCCAAGGGCTTCCAGGGTTCCTGAGAGGTCAGATATGCCCTGTTGAGTGGCAATTCAATGCGGAACAGCATGATTACGCTTTGGTAATTTAACATCATAGCTGTGGAAGCTCACAATTTTTAATTGGTAAATCTATCCTCTTATAAAGTGGCAATTTTCCATCGCTATCTGAAATTAGTGGAGGGTAACTGTTCAATTCTGGGAAACATAATTTTCAGACAAACCAATATGTCACTTTTTTGTACCTTTTTGTGGAGTTGAACCATGTTGAATATACAAACATTGTGATTTAATCAGCAATAGATAGGGATTGGGATTATATATCATATATATATATGTATATAATATTCAAATCTTGTGCCAAGGCGTTGTTGCTTTGTTTCAAGAAAATGTCCAATGTGAGAAAGCCAGCGATCCTCAGTAGACTGTGATAAAAGGATTTTACCTGGGCACAAGTCCAGGCCACAAACTTTCGTTCCCAAAAATGTGGCACATTGTCTGAAAATGGGTTACTGTGTGACCCATACAATATGTCTATGATTTTCTTATGCTTCCTATTTTTTAGGTTCTTTGCAGATTTGGTGCCTAGCAGAGGATCCATGATATTTTTCGGTTGACCGGTTGAGGGCTACAATTTTCCCATGGCTGCCGCAGCTGTCGCAGGTTGAAGAAGATTTGGTGTCGCTGAGTTTGGGCTCCAGAAGTTTGCAGCCAGAGACGCGGAAGCTCATTGCGGGCGGCTACATCTTCCTGGACTGGTTCGTTTCCCGCCTGGGGATGAGAACAAAACGAGATCCTGGGGACTCCGAAAAGTAGGCATCTATCTCCAATGTTCAGCATGTGTTGAATTTTAAAGATAATTAATTAATTAATTAGCTCATTTATAGGTGATTGACCTATTCAAGGTGATTTTCGACAGCTATTTTAAAGTACCACAGGGCAACCAAGCTTGAAAGACACTTAAATGAGATCAGATGAGTTGAAGATCCCTTCCATCGTGTCATTTCTCGTGTCATGCCCCCCCGCCCTGGGTTGCGTGGAAAACCCAGGCTATTCCACAGATCACTGCACGCTTGGAGGGAACGTCTTTTGACAGCAAAGCACGTTGAGCCATTCAAAATACCGTTGACCCCAGTTGACCTGGTTGGGAAATCGGGTGGGTTTCTCAAGCTACATGGTTTCTTAGGGATCCCCACTAACCAACTAGTATACTGAGATGGGATCCCCATCAAGTTGACTCAGATATGATAGAGGCATTCTTCATGGCCCAGTTGGGTCAGCATAGGTTTAATCAGCAAGCATTTAGATGGGTGGATTTTGGCGAATTGCTGGCGAGTGGATGATTTGCCTTCCTGTCGGGTATCCAAGATGGGGCATGATGTATATGGCTGATTAGGAATGGGCGTAGATTGAAACGAAAGAGATGGATGATTCAGCAGCCAGCCCTGAATGTGCGCCCCTGTATTTCTAAAGTAGCCTGGCTGATGGTTCCAAATACTGTATGTGTTGTTTCCAGACATAGGAATGGGATGATGATCCCCAATGACGAGTGTATTTTCAGCCAGGTTGAAACCACCAATCGGTCATGTTGGGTGATCTTGACATCAGGAGTTGCATCATACCCTGGTGGGTGGTTCGTTTTTTTTTTCCCTGCCCTGCTTGCGTATTTTTGAAGATGACATCCCTTGTGACATTGTTTTCTTGATAGGTTGAACGCCATTCGGTGTTCCACTAAAAATGTTATTTTGCATATAATGAATTGCTTAGTTTTCAGACACGCCCAAATATCATATCAAGTTGGCTACATCTATATATATATATATAATTATATATATATATACTGCTGTACCTTTTTCCCCAGTATATCTATTATCGTTTTATTAAAGTCCCAAACTTACAAACCAATCAATACCATATTACTGCTCTTATATCTCACAAAAAAAAAAAACAGTATATGCCCTAGCATCTTTTGTTTAAAAGAAACAACTTGTTGATTGGTGGTAAACACCATGCTTTCATGTATATAGTTTTTTTTTTTTTTCTGGTAAAACCCTAGGATTTCTTTGTGAAATGCTAAACTTGGAAGTGCAGTTCCAGTTATATACATGGCAAGTGGATATATATATACAGTATATATATATTTATATTATACCAACTTACCATGGTCATACCCTAAAGTAACCTTTGGCCTTGCTCCCCCATGACATGATCCCACAGGAACGAGAGTGCCACGGGCTCCGACGCCGCGAAGGCGGTACAGAGCATCCCCGCGTACGTGGAGGTGGCGGACCTCTTCATAGCGCTGGTGCCGGAAGCGTGGCATTTTTTGACCGTGGCGACAGGTCAGGTGGGGAACGATGATTGCAAAGAAATAATGGATCTATCTGGATTGTGTGTTATAAAGATATTGTTTATTATATATTTGAATATTTTAGTAATAAAATCTCTGTATAGTATCTAATTGGATTTGTTTGTGTCATGCTTTGTTCCAAAGAGTTTCACAGAGTTTACGTGAATCATTGTCTATTTTAAGCAGGGGGCACAGGCCCATTGTGCATACCTGTGCCAACGAAGCTATTCCACAGCGGCGGCAGCGGAGTCTCATCACCTGCCACTATTGCTTCAGAAATGGCAACTGGGCTAGGCCAGAAACCCAACATGCCGCATTTGTTGATTCATTTAACGACTTGCGTCCTTTCAATTTTTAAGGGCATAACATAGTAGTGACGTGAGAACCACCGGGCCCATGCTCCAGCCCATGGAAAAAGAACATATGAGGTTCACAGCTGAGTGATGTTTTGTCTTGACCAGGTTGTCAGATGTTCCGTAGGAACGACCCATAGACAAATGGTACAGGAGGATTGTTGCAATCGTACCCGCTATAGCTACAGCATCATCTACCATCATCAGCAGACATCAATGCCGAACAAGTGTGTCTTCGTTCCAGAGAGCTGTCAAAGTCTGGCCGTGATCTTGGAAATTCCAGGCGTGTGAGTGGTCCTTCCAACATCATTGGCGTTCGCCTCAAGACTAGGAGTCAGAGTCACTCCACCATGTAAGCTTGCGTGGATATATATATATAACCATGCTGTTCCATGCTTGATTGCGTCTCGTTTGCTAGTTTGAAGGAAATTTGAATACTTGCAGGATCTTGAGAAATTTCGCACTGAATTCTAATATATTCTAATTGGTTCCAGCTTTTTTCTGAAGGGTCGCAAGACCAACATGTAGAAGCCCAAAAACAAATCATCGTCATTGCACAAATCATCTCATCCTAATTCAAAAAGTTCCGTGATCAGTTCATTCTGCCGATTTCTGCTTGTCCTTTTTTGTGGTGTTCGCAAAGATTTGACCAAAATTGGTCGGGACTTTTTCTGGCATTTGTTTGTGTGTGTGTGTGAACAACTTTACCTCTGATTTCGTTGGCTTTGGTTCTTTGATTTGCTGGATTTTCCGTTTGGTTTCATTTTGCAGCAGGGGGGTCACCCACGGCCTTGATTGGTGACCCAAAGAAGAGGCCAAGGTTAGTGCTGATACCCGGCCTGATCAACCAGACGCAACTGCACACATCCACATCGCTTTTCAATTTTGCAATCCTCATGGCGCAGGGCCAAGCCAAGAACCCCTCTTCACCACTCTTTCCCACGCATCGCATGCGAATTTCCATTCCGCAATCTATATTTCATGGTATTCTCATGGTTTATTGATCCGGACTTCATTTCGGACTTTGTCATGATGATCGGAACTATTTTATGTAAGCATTGATTCTTCTTCAGGCACCTACATAGGCTCGGTGGCCAGGCTTCATCAATTTGACGGATTCGGTTCCCACCAGATCACTTATGAAGAGCCATAGAAATTGCTTGGGCCATTGGTATATTTTCAAGCAGAGGGCACAGGCCCATTGTTGGTTTTTTTTTCCATATATAGATACTAGAGAATATCTTTGTTCCCTCTCAGAGTAGGTATGCTTTTTGTCTGCTCTCCGCGGGTAAAACCAGCTTAGGAAATGATGCATTCCGATACCAAGCTGCCCTGCAACTTCACCTCGTGGCTGTCTCGTGGATGGTGCCGGGCGGAATTGAGCCTCAGTCCGCATGGTGAACCGACGCCGACCGCATAACACCAGGATGACGTTTCCAAGATTGAGCGCTGCTTTCGGATCATACACTACAGATCAAATAATATCATAATATAATGTTATCACATAACCTACTTAGTTCAGTTGTTCAATTGTTCTTGTATAAGGGAAAGAGGGAGAGAGAGAGAGAGAGATTGTCTGTGTGTGCGCCTTGATTCTTCCCGGGTGTTCCTTTCGATGTTTCCAAAGTAGCAGGGGGCCAGAGGTGCCCATGTCATGTCCCTTGCCAACGAAGCTGAGTGACATGTGGCAAGGATATAGATCAAATATGTGAGAGCGGTCCCTAACCACGATATGAAACAAATACTTTAGCCACGACAATCTCTAGTATATATACAAATAAATGTTTATACAGTAATACAATAATATATACATGTAATGATATCAATATTGACAGGACACAGCATGACACGACCATGCTGCTGACAATTTTGATGGTGTTTTTTTCGCACGCTAGCCAGGTGGTGTCACCTGCTCTCCAACAAACCAGACACCAGAGTCATCCTGATTTTCTCGGACCGCGAAGCGGAGTACATGCACCATGGCGGCGATTCAATGATTTTATTTGATGAATTGGGTTTGATATGTTTTCATGTATTTCATTCAATTAGAGCCGGGCAAATTTCAACAACGTGAAAAAACAAATGGCAATAAATGATGACAAATAAATAGGCGCACCTCAACATATGTTGTTTTTAGGTTGGGGAATTATAGGCCAAAATCTGTATGGAATTGTAAATAGCTACGTCACAGCGCGTCAAAGTAGATGACGGGTCCAAAATAAATTGGTTTCAAGTAGATGACGAGTCCAATCATCCCAAAAACCATCAAGACCAATGGACTTGTTACATTGGTCATTAGTCCCACAAACATCCCCCACCAAAATGCGCAGAGATGTCTAAATATCCTAGCACCCTTGATGGGGTCAAAATCCAAAAGATTCAACATGTTTTTTTTTGAAACTAAATATTTACAGCAATAACTGTAACAGTCATAATGTCTCAACATTTGGTTTCGGAATTGATGTGCGCACTGGCCAGGTTGAAAGCCAATGGCGGGGTGGGCTAAAATATCAGTTGATTTTCAAGTTTCCGCCCCACTAAACGGAATGATCCTGCTAAATTTTTGATTTTTCAAGAAATTGGTTCAACCACCGAACACTGTTTTTTGTTCCTTCAACAACACTTTGTAGTTTGTTTTTTTGGTTATTAGTTCAATTTCATGTCCCTTACGGTGCAATGATTTCAACGGATTTTCATACATATTCTCAAAAACGATTATATTTTCGCAACCATTCCCCATGTTTGTTGGTTACATCCCGTGTTTGTTGTTTGCAAACTACATCCCATCCCTTTTGACGATTTTTGGCTGGGAGATGCCACAATGAACAATTCAGAGTGAAAAACTCAGGTCAGCCCTGAATTGGCAACAGAACACCATCGCCCAAGGCGATTTCACGGCCACTTGGTGGGTAATGATCCAATATGTAAAACGTGTGAAAATCAATACTGGATAAAATAGTTGGGGTAGTTAAACAATGTTAAACATGGTTGAAACTTAGTGGAATCCCACCTGCCTTACATGTCCCAACAGGTGCCTCAGGGGAGCGAAGAAACTCCAGGCATAGGGTTGTGGGTCAAAGTGGCCTTGGTTTTGCAATGGGCACTATTAACAAAAAAAACATAGGTTGGGATATAATCCCTAGAACATCCTAGAACTATGGCTATATACCCGGGGTGACCCGCTTACTTCACTGGAACTGCACCAGTAAATGATGGTAACTTTCACATTCATTGTGCATCTTTAGAAATCTCAGGTGGAGAAGGACCGAGCTGTGGTGGTGAAACTTGGGGAGGCTGCAGTGGAAAGCAAGATACAGCACTTGCAACACGGCTACAGAGCACGGAACTCGCGGGCAACGATGTTTTGTTGGAACCATGTTGTTTCACTGTTGTTTTTTTTTTCCAGGGTTTAAGTTGGCTGTACTCTAATGATAAAAAGGATATGTAACATAAATCAGTTTTTAAAGATTGGTGCAAGTTTGCAAAAGTGTAGAGTTTAGAGGAAACTGCTGGGTCAAAACAAAAGAGCTAGTCCATGGGGCCGCTTGGGGCGTAGAAATGTTCCAGTCGTAGCTGTAGATCTTTTCAGGACAGGCAGAATTCGGTATCTTCAGGGCATCAAACCTGCTAAGTCAAGTTCATCTCCACAAATAGATTATGTACACTGCTGCGTTTTCATTTTCTTTTACAGGGGGTAAAACATACGACTGCAACATCACGACTTCAGTACATGATGGTATATGGTCAGTGGGTAACATATCCCAGGCCGAACTCTTCAGGTTAGTGGGGCAGCCTGCCAGCCAACCAGTTTGTCCTGCTTAGCCTGACAACTCCAAATATAGACACGCACACACATATATATATATATATATTACATTCCATGGTTTATTCTATGATGCTCAATTTCATTTTTGCCACATCAATTTGTTTTTCTTTTTAATCTTACCTCGAAGATAGCTTGCAGACTCGTGCCATGGCATGGCACGCCGAGGTCGCGTGAGGGTCCGCTCTCACACGGTCGTTTCTACTTGGCACAGCGGCCCAAACTTCTGGGCCAGGAGCCGCACCGCGACAGTGCTCGTTGTCACTCGTTGTGCCAAACTGTGCACATTTGGGCACCCATCCTTACATCAGTTGATACTTCAAGAAACACAATTCAAAGATATGTGGCTCTCTTTTAAATCAGAGGCATATCCCCAAGAATTGCAATGGGTAAAAAACACCGACCATTCTTTTAGCATTCCCAGTGGATCGAATGTTGCACCTATATGATGACATTTGTGGTAAACAGCGTTTTTTAGGTCCCGACCCTATGTAATAGGTCCCGGCCCTGAAATTTAGTTCCATTTGCGGGAGCCCTATTTCCGTTAAAAAATAACGGAAACACTGGTCACCAAAAACTGTTCAGATCCTGGTTGTGATTGCGCCCATGATGGACCAAAAATGTTCGGATTTAACACCAAAGAGTCTTTAGAAGCACCATCTTGGAATCACCAATGGATTCCCCCATGATATTTTCAGAAATATGAGGTAGGGTTGAACTAAACCATAACATATCCATGGAAA